>Ga0310342_100000712_pt1 | contig 19387 bp, 17 predicted proteins | sample S15DNA20500_MG_FD_206155 | JGI IMG/M metagenome (GOLD analysis project Ga0310342, IMG submission 206155) | Marine microbial communities from station ALOHA, North Pacific Subtropical Gyre - S1503-DNA-20-500_MG | ecosystem: Environmental > Aquatic > Marine > Oceanic | place: Pacific Ocean: North...
CGCAGTGGCAACGTCGAGGCGTTTATTGCCCAAATCACCATAGACGTCTAGAAAGTCGATATGTGTTTTTGAATTCAGAAGCGCTTGGTGATCATGTTGACCATGCAAATCGATTGCCCCAGCACCAAATTCACGAAGCGCAGCCACTGTCACGAGGTTGTCATCAATAAATCCTCGACTTCTCCCTTGGGCAGATATTTCTCTTCGCACAATCGTATTGCTACCATCCTTATGTTCAAAGACAGCCTGCACCACTGCCCCGCTTTCACCTGTGCGCACCAGATCAGCGGACGCTCGCTCACCCAGTAATAAACCAAGCGCTTCAATAAGAATGGATTTCCCAGCACCGGTTTCGCCAGTCAGGATTGTCAGGCCTGGATCAAGTTCCACCTCAAGCGTGTCAATCACCGCAAGATGCTTAATACTTAGAAACCTAATCATGGCAAAGCCCTGATAGCTCGGGGAAGAACGCCGGCATTTCTGACGATAAACCGTGAAAAAAACAGACCGCCTACATAATTCTTTTGAATCTTCGAAGCGCGATAACTTCCATCATATCATTTGTTTGACAGCACTAAAGGGTCATGGTACCCTCAGGCATCGCGCTATCCCAGTGGCGCACTTCCTGGTGTTCGGAGGCATCGTTGCGCACGCTTGGATATTATGGTTTTGCGATTCTGCAACTTCAACCCGAACCAACTGAAGTCGGCTTTTCGGGCGACGTCATTAACCTAGTACTTAGCTCGGGTTCAGTTAGCAAGGTCGTACTTCTCATACTTCTCTTCTTCTCAATCGCTTCTTGGGGCATAGCCCTGCAAAAACTGTTTCAATTTCGAAAGATCGAAAAGGATACAGCAAAGTTTCGAGAGGCATTTCGCCAAAGCAGTAAATTTTCAGAAGTGCAAGCTGTCTGCGCGACTGTAGATAAGAGTCCGCTCGTCGGAATTTTTCAAACTGGTTACGCTGAACTCAATGCCCAGCTACATCAACCCCAGCACTCCAGCGAGACCTCGCATGAGGAGGCCGAATCTCCGTCTCTACTTAAAAGCCTTAACCCATTAGACCGTGCGCTTATCCGTGCTGCCGCTATTGAAATTAATAAAATTGAACACAAGATATCCTTTCTTGCCACAACAGCGAGTGTCACGCCGTTTATTGGTTTATTCGGTACGGTCTGGGGAATTATGGGATCGTTTCAAGGTATTGCCGGAACCGGCTCAACCAGCCTCGGCGTCGTTGCGCCCGGTATTGCAGAGGCACTTGTTGCAACAGCTGCGGGACTCTTCGCTGCTATTCCTGCAGTTTGTTTTTATAATTATTTTACGAATCGAGTAAGAATTTACGTGTCGCTCATTGACGACTTTTCCCTTGAGTTCTTGAATATCTCAGAACGAAATTTCATGTAAAGGGAACATCCTACTGTAAGAAGCAAACGTCTTGATGCGATGAGGTCTCTCGCCCATGAATGTCGGACAAGAACAACCAACCACTAACTCGCGCGGAGCACGTCGTGCTCGAACTGCGACCTCTCTGTCAGAGATTAACGTTGTACCTTTAGTCGACGTAATGCTGGTGTTGTTGATTATCTTTATGGTGACTGCACCCATGATGCAGCGTGGTGTCGACGTGAATCTCCCAGTATCTCGCCGAGCGCAAGCCATTAACGCCGAACGCGTGTTCGTAACCGTACCTCTGTCATATCGCACTGATGGAATTGTCCAGCTTGGCGAGGAGCCGGTTCCTATTGATGTCCTCCACGAAAGAATTCGACAGACAATGAGCACCCAGGAAGAAAACGAAGTTTTCCTTCGCGGTGATGGCGAGATAACCCTCCAAGAATTGATAGTCGTTATGGATAAGTTAAAAGAAGGTGGTGTTGATCGCGTTGGAATTTTGTCTCGTGTGCCGAGTGCTTCCTGAACGCACTCCGACCGCTCTATGAAAAAATCAACCTCTCAGGTGTTGCTCGAACGTGTCGAAACGCCTCAAGGAGCTGGTCGAACCTTTGGTTTCTCCGTGCTCGGCCATGCGTCACTGCTTGCCTTGGTCTTCTTAGCACCAGAACATTGGGGACGCCAACAACTCGATTTGTCAGCCTCTACAATTATGACGATCAGCCTCGGTGGCGCTCCGGGCCCGGATGTTGGCGGCCTGTCTCCACTTGGAGCTCGACCTGTTCAGCAAGCGATTGCACTGCCCCCTTCGCCGCGACCCCGTGCAATCCGAGTACCTGCTCGAGAAGAACCTTCAATGACGGTCCCCACCCCTACAGCGAGAAGACGTGAAGTAACTCCCCCACCGGTAGAACAGTCGCCACCGGAAGCCCGAGGCCGAACGCCTACGGAAGGCGACGAAGTTCGGGCTGGTAATGCTCTGGCCAACACTGGTACGCAAGGAGTAGGGTTTGGCCTGTCAACGGGCGGCGGTGGTTCAGGGGGGTATCTGGATGCGGCAAATTTCTGTTGCCCGGATTATCTGGCAACCATGTCAGCCTTGATTAGACAAAATTGGGATCCTAATCAGCGAGTGACTGGAAGTGTTATGATCTATTTTTTTATCCAACGCAATGGAACCTTAACCGACGTTCAAGTGCAAAATAGTAGTGGCTACATACCGCTCGACCTTGCTGCGCAACGAGCTGTACTCGTGACTCGTCAATTGCCACCACTACCATCCGGATACACAGAGCCAGCACTTGGGGTTCATTTAATGTTTCAATATCAAAACTAATGCTCAATAAGACTCTTCTTGCCTGGTCGTTAACGTGTGCAATTGTGTCTCTTGCTTTGTCTGGGGGCCGCGCATCCCAAGTTCCCGTAAGTCAGCAACCCGAACAGAGGCAACCTTCCGAAGTGAGCTTAATCATCGGAGACCGAATAGGCACACCACCACGCTTTGCAGTACCAGACTTTCTTGCTCTATCTGACGACCCCGAAACCATCGCAGCAGCGCAAACAATGGGTGAAGTGCTCTGGAACGATCTCAACTTTGAACGAGAGTTCTACATGATCCCACGGGACACCTACGCATCAATTCCTGGGGCGACCTCTATAACTGACGTGTCCTTTGACCTCTGGCGCGAACTCGGTACTGATGGCGTGGTGATAGGCACTGTGCGCCGCGTTGGTGAATTGTTAGAAGTTCAGGTTCGGCTATGGAATATCAGAGGACAAGAATCTGTGTTCGGGCGTGAATATACCGGCTCCGCAAACAGTACTCGACTTTACGCGCACACCATTGCCGATGAAATTCATCAGAACCAACGCGGCTTAAAGGGTATCGCCCAAACAAAGTTGGCATTTGTTTCGAACCGTAACGGCGAAAGCATCGTTGGCCCGGTCGCCAATCGAATTCTGAAAGAAATATACTTCTCAGACTACGATGGTTATAACCAGCAGCGGGTAACCGTAAATCGATCGCTAAATATCACTCCGGCGTGGTCTGCCGACCGACGGGCAATCGCATACACCTCCTACCTTCGTGGATATGCCGACGTCCTAGTCTCGTTTATTTACGAGGGCCGACTCGCCTCTCCAGCAGACGGTTCACCAGACAACCAAAACTGGCTACCCAGTTGGTCGCCTGATGGATCTCGCTTAGCGTTTACCTCCAATCGCGACGGCAATCCCGAGCTCTATGTCATGAACGCGGACGGCACAGATGTGCGACGTCTTACCGATAATCCTGCGATTGATACCAGTCCAACTTGGTCACCGACGGGTGCTCAAATCGCCTTTACCTCCGATCGTTCAGGTCGACCACAAATTTATTTAGTTGGAGTCGACGGCACGGGACTGCGAAGAATAACCTTTGAATCGTATTGTGATCGCCCAACGTGGTCTCCTGCGCCTTTTAACGAAATCGCCTACTCATCGAAAACCGGCCCTGGGCACGACATCAAGATTTTTGAACTCTCTACGCGAGAGGTCAGACAAATTACGTTTGGTATTGGGTCAAATGAAAGTCCATCCTATTCACCGAATGGACGCCATCTAGCGTTTACATCAAATCGCTCTGGGGAAAAACAGATTTATACAATTGCCAGAGATGGAAGAAACTTGCGTCGCATCACACGACTCGGAAATAACGAAATGCCTAATTGGTCACGGTGAACCGATTAGTGTCATGTGGCACCTACGGAGCCCTTAACTCTAGATTGTCAAAGAGAGAACACAACATTATGAAGTCACGATTAAGCTGGCGAATACTGGCGAGCGTCCTTTTTGTCTCACTCTTGGTCATCACTGCTTGCGGTAAAAAGGAGGCGACCGTTACCCCGGAACCTGCACCTGCCCCACCAGCGTCGCCAATCCAGCCTGCTCCGAATACAACTTCGCCGTCAACAGCTATTGCTGACACAGTGCCCGCTTTACCAGCGCCTACGCCAGCCGATAGCTCGCTCACGGGACACGACCTGAACGAGTTAAATCAAAGTATTCCGCTAGCCCCTATCTTCTTTAATTACGATAGTGCAGAAATGACAACCGCGGCGCAATCCAAACTGGCGAACAACGCTGAAGTGATGCGTAATAATTTGACCTGGATAGTAACTATTGAGGGACACTGCGATGAACGCGGGACGGCTGAGTATAATCTTGCTCTGAGCGAACGACGAGCCTTAGCAGCCCGCAATTATTTAGTGGCGCTCGGTATTCCCGTTAATAGGCTCCGCACTGTAAGCTATGGAGAGGAGTTTCCATTCGACCCTGGAAACGATGAGGCTGCTTGGGCTCAAAACCGTCGAGCCCATTTTGTGGTGACAGCTCAATGAAAGAAGACTTGCCAATTTTCAACACTCACCGAAGAGGTGTCAGTATGGCTAGGAAACGGCTCAGTATTGCACTCCTCACTTTGTTTTTGTTCTTGAGCTTTGGCCTCAAGATGGCATCAGCTGCTGACCGCGAACAGCAACAGATCATGGCGGACCTCCGAATGCTGCAACTGCAAACTCAGGAACTGCACACGACGATGCTTGCCCTTGCTGAGGCCATACAAACCGTCAACGTCACCGTCACTGAAGAGGCTTCGATTAGTCGTAAAACTTTTGCCGATACGCAGGTCATGATGAACACGGTGGGTGACGGAATTCGGATTTTGCGTGAGAAGCTAGACGATACGAACGTCCGGGTCGCCTCGTTCTCTCAAGAAATTGAAGCGCTTCGTGTATCCATTCCTCGCATACCATTTCCGACAACGGACGACCCACTCGCTGAACCACCGACAAGTCCGGAAACCGAGACAGTAGAAGCACCACCCGTCGCACCAGTCACCCCTACAACAATCCCAGGAGTTTCACCGCAACGCCTATACGATATGGCCTTTGCGGATTATGCAGCTGGGCAATGGGCGCTCGCAATTACTGGATTCGAGGCATACATTACGGCATTCCCACGCTCCACCCAGGCCGATGACGCGCAATTCTATATCGGTCAGACGTACTATAATGACGGTAAATACCAAGATGCCAAGGAAGCTTTCGAATCCGCGATTGCAACCTACCCAGATGGAGATGTCCTACCAGAGGCTTATTATAAGCGTGGACTGTCCTTGGACCGTATAGGTAACACTGAAGAAGCCTTGGCTTCATTTCAAATTCTGATTGACAGGTATCCAAGCAGCACGATGACAACGTTGGCTCAACAGGCAATAACTCGCCTAACCCGTCCCGCTCGATGACAGAGCGGACTCGGTTTTATGTGCAAGGAAAGGACAGACGATGGGTGGTGTGAACAAGGTAATACTCGTCGGTAGGCTCGGTAGAGATGCTGAACTGAAATACACGCCAAGCGGTGCTGCCGTATCAAATTTTAGTATCGCTACGAGTGAAAGCTGGAAAGATAAGAATAGCGGCGAACGCAAAGAGAAAACCGAATGGCACCGAATTGTCATATGGGGTAAAACTGCCGAAAACCTAAGCCAGTATTTGCTCAAAGGGAAACAAATATATGTTGAGGGCAAACTGGAAACACGTGAATGGGAAGACAAAGAAGGCCACAAGCGATCGACAACTGAAGTAAAAGTGGGTCCCTTCGATCGCCTTGTACTTTTGAGCAGTAGAGATGATGGAGGTTCGCGAGGTAGTAGCGCTAGCACTGAATCAGCGCCGAGCAACTCTGCCCCCAGCCAAGGAGGCCCACTCACCGACGACGATATTCCGTTCTAACCCTCTCAGCAAGTGCGGAATCACGCTCTAGAGTTGTTTATCAACACGTCCATATCGATCTTCCAGTCTGACGACATCATCCAATTCTGGAGTGGACGCCTCAAGCACATCTGAGTCTTCAAGAGCAATCATGCGATGAATCGTTTTGGGACGTATATGAAATATATCCCCGGGATTCATCTGCCGCTGCACAAGCTTATCCTTCTCCTTGATCTCCAGGGTCAATCGGCCTTTCCACAATAGAATCGTCTCATCCTTCTGATTGTGGTACTGCAAACTCAACGCATGCCCAGAGTTGATATGAATTATCTTGGCGACATAGCGATCCGTTTTGGCCCAATGCAACTCATATCCCCACGGTTTTTTGACCTTGGTCGCCTCATTCATAATGCCGCTCCCGAACTGCATCAGTTATTGTTCATTCACACCAATAGTTTATCGGCCTAATCAGGCTACTGCGTTGGAAATGTATCGGCCACACTCTCACGTTTCCAATCGCGATGCACCACTTGTAACTGCGCACCGAATATGCCCTGCAAATTCGAATTTAACGCTTCCACGATCGCGATCGATCGATGCCGGCCTCCCGTACAACCAATAGCAATGGTTAGGTAACTTTTCCCCTCGCGAACATATTCAGGCACCAGAAACGTCAACAGGTCGGTTACCTTCTCGAGTAATTCACGAGTTTCAGCATGCTTCATTAAGAAATTTTTCACGGCCCGATTACGCCCTGTCAACCGTCGTAAGGCATCTACGAAATAAGGATTAGGCAAAAATCGAACATCGAACACCAAATCCGCATCAGTCGGAACGCCGTACTTAAAGCCAAAAGACGTCAAGGTTACTGCGAGACTGTTTTTTGAACCGCTTAGACTTAAACCCATGAAGGTCTTACGTAAATCATGCACCGTCATCTCTGAGGTATCAATAACTTGATCGGCTAAACGACGTATAGTTTTCAGTCGAGTTCGTTCCTTCCGAATACCTTTGGTAACAGAACCACCGTGAGACAGCGGATGAGGACGTCGTGTTTCACTAAAGCGTCGAAGAAGCGTGGCGTCGCTGGCTTCTAGGAATATTAGTGCCGCACTAAGCGCCACATCTTTACGCATGCGACGGAATATCTTGGGGAAAGCAGATAAGAATTTTCCTTCCCTCACATCGACCACTACTGCAGCTTTAGCATTTTCACCTTCTGCGTGCACAACTAAATCTGCAAGTGTTGGCATTAACGCGCTCGGAAGATTGTCCACACAAAAGAATCCCCTATCCTCCAAGGCATGTATCGCCTGAGATTTTCCAGAACCGGAGAGGCCAGTTACGATCACGAAACGTGCGCCAGCACTTTTTATAGTTTTATGAGCCACGCCACAACTTTCTGCCTTATCGTTCTGTTCCCATTATCGTCTTTACACGACTTTACGCTGAGTGGATCCAGGGATCCTTAACTCTTCTCGGTATTTGGCAATCGTCCGTCGTGCCAACACTAGGCCTTCTTCCTGAAGAATGGTAGAAAGCTTTGAGTCACTTAACGGCTTGCGATCATCTTCTTTCCCAATAATTTGTTGGATTCGCTGTTTAACCACAACTGACGAAACGCTATTCCCAAACGAATTATTAAATCCGCTTTGAAACAGGTACTTCATTTCAAAAACACCATGAGGAGTTCGCATGTATTTATTATTCACTACTCTACTGACCGTCGACTCGTGCATGCTAATGTCGTTAGCCACCTCACGCAGCACCAAGGGACGGAGACGCGATATCCCATCATCAAGAAAATCACGTTGAAACTGGATAATACTGTTGGCCACCTTCTGAATTGTCTTTCTTCGCTGTTCCACTGAGTTAATCAGCCAAAGTGCTGACCGAAGTCTCTCTTTGACATAGGTGCGGGTATCCTGGCTGTCTTCGTCTCTTCGTTCCAACAAATGCCGATACTCTGCACTAATCCGTAGTTGCGGTACACCTTCCTCATTCAGCACAGCCTTGTACTCGTCATCCACTTTAACTACAGTAATTTCGGGCACGACATATTGTGCTTCTCGAGGACTGTACCGGCTCCCTGGTTTTGGATCGAGTTGTTGGATTATCTGGATGTGACGTTTTACATCCGCAACCGGTAAACCAAGTCTTTTAGATAATTCTTGCTCCTTATGAGTTTTCAATAAGTCTAGGTGCTCTACCACAATTCGCTCAGTCGGAGTATCTTTCAAGCCAAGATGTCGCAGCTGCAAAAGCATGCACTCCTGCAGATCTCTAGCTCCAACACCCGCCGGATCAAAATCCTGAACTATTCTTAATGCTTGCTCCACGTCGACAATCGACCAATCACCCATTGACGTCAATTCTTCAACCGATGCCCCCAGATAACCATCACTGTCGAGATTGCCAATGATCGCTAGTGCAATGCTCCGAACAATGCCATCCTCAGTGCTCGACAGCACTTGCCAATTCAGATGATCGGACAGCGAAGTAGCCGTTGAAACGATATTTTCAATCGGAGGAAGATCCTTCACTTCCTTGGGAATATTCGGCCGAGAACCATCATCAAGATAGTCGCCAAAAAAGTATTCATAATCAGAATCATCCCAAGAATCCATAGATTGAGTGACAGATTCGCCGGGCTCAGTGACTTTCTCAACGGCCAGGTCAACTTCGGCAGTTTGACCATCCTGTAAAGGAGTTTCCTCCAACATCGGATTTTCAACTATTTCCTGATTCAACATATCTGACAATTGCACGGTTGACAGTGGTAGCAATTTAATCGCCTGCTGTAACGCAGGTGTCATGATTAGCTTCTGGGCGACCTTTTGTTGGAGTTTTACTTGAAGAGACATCACATTAACCAAAGCAATTCGTTAAACTCAGGACGCTATCACTTCTCTTGCATAACCTAATCCAAGCGAAAATCTGAGCCGAGATATATGCGTTTTACGTCTTCATCAACTGCCAACGACGACGGCGTACCACTCCGGAATATAATCCCATCGTGCACTATATAAGCTCTATCCGTAATACGTAGCGTTTCCCTGACATTGTGGTCTGTTATAAGAACTCCGATACCGCGTTCCTTGAGATGAAAGATAATATTTTGAATATCGGTCACGGCAATAGGGTCAATTCCAGCAAATGGTTCATCAAGCAGCATAAATTGAGGAGAGACCGCTAAAGCCCTAGTAATCTCCACTCTCCGACGTTCTCCACCAGACAAAGTATACGCAGGTGACTTGGCGAGACTGGTTAAATTTAGTTCCGCCAATAATTCTTGGGCCCGATCCTCTCGCGCTGAAACGGTCATGTCGAGCGTCTCCAAAATTGCCATAACGTTCTGTTCTACCGTTAGCCCCCGAAAAATTGACGGTTCTTGAGGAAGATAACCGAGCCCTTTTCGAGCCCGGATATACATTGGATCCCGAGTAATGATTTCGCCGTTTAAATCGACATCACCAAACTCCGGTGTCGTTAATCCAACCAGCAGATAAAAGGTTGTCGTCTTTCCAGCCCCATTCGGACCCAGTAGGCCCACAACTTCTCCAGAGTCGACCTTAAGATTCACATCTTTAACGACAGTTCTACCGCCGTAAGATTTCGTTAGGTGTTGCGCTTGAAGAGTAGCCATTCAATTAAATTGAGGTTCCGGGCACATTTCAGTTCTTGTCGATTGAGTTCGCACTTCACCGTTACCATCAACCGTGATCGTCTCGATGGCTCGAAAAAATGTCAGCGTCTGACCCAAGGTTTCTCGACACTCCGTAATCATATCCTCAAGTATTTGCACTGGTGTGCCATGCATGACATATCGGCCGCTGTCCGTAAAGTACGTCAGGCGCCCACCGGTCGCAATGCGTCGATTCAATAAGAGTTTTACTGTTTCATACGCTTCAGCTCGATCCATGGAGCCCCGCTTCTCGCCCATGTACATCTCGACTTTAGCAGCCGTCAGGTCGCCGTAAGGTCCGTTGACGTGTGCCGTGTCGGTATAGGTTGTACGACGAAATTCTTCTTCGTAATGCATGTCATGCGCTGAGGCAATCGTTGTGGCTGCCTCCAATTCATCAGTTTCAGGATTTATCTCCTCAAGAATAAACGTCGACCGAGCGCCACCAGACGCCTTTAAGTCGGCCGTCCGTTCGTCCAGCTCAATACTATCTGCTTGTACCGTTGTCTCGCCTTGCCAGAGTCTCGCATGCCCAGTATAAAGAGCCAGCCCTGTATTTCCGTCATAGAGAAGTTCGTCACTCGTCACGTAAACAGGATCGTCTGACGATACAAGTCCTGGCATCTTTGCTGCAGTTGCAGTTCCTTCACTTTCATTTTCAGCAGCCGTCAATATACTCGTAACACCGCCACTCGCTTTGAGTCCGGCCCCGTTCATCAGCAAATCAATAGTGGCCGCCTCAACAGAACTTCGTGTATCCACAACTCTCGCCGGGCTTCTAGAAGTCTCAGCCTCCTGCAGTGTAATCATTCCGACGGACACAGCATATATTGCCGTTTCCGAAACAGCTTCAGTCGTGCCATCTCGAAATCTGACATTCCCTGCAAATTGCGCCGTCTGAAGCCCCTCACTACCACCGGTGAGCATGGTTTCAAGCGTGTCAGACGCGACGACTCGATCCACAGCCAGATCTTCAAAAACCACATTCCCTATAAAGCGAGCCTTCTCGATTATGCCAATGCCTCCCCGTAAGCTCGTTTCAAGCCTGGTCGACCTTATAACGCGATCCACCCTCGATTCCAGCGAGCCTTCCCTGCTCACTTCTCGGTACTCCACATCATTCGTAAATGCTGCTTCTGTTAAACCTTCCTCTTCATTTCCCACTGTACTCATTACACCCGCCAGAATACGCCGGACTGGTCTTTGGGCGTCGGTGGGCAATTCGACGTCAACACCACCCTGGACGTCTAAATTTGTCAGGAGTAATCCATCAGAGCCAAAGCTGACATCAATTAGTTGGCCACTAACACGCTGGCCAGTTTCACCAGCCTCGCCTTTCATTTTTATGCTCGCATTCTCGCGTAAAGAAGCGTCCCGTAAAATCCCTCCTGGTTCTCCATAGAGCAAATCAATGTCTTGTGCCTGCATTGCCTCAAATTTTGCCGAATGCCCAACCTTACTGGTAATGCTCCCACCACCTCTAAGCTCCACCTGCTTCAAGGTGCTCGTTGTTTCGTCGAAATACGCGAGGACCGTCTCGGCAGCCGTCAGTTGACCCTCTTGATCAATTCGCACATTCCGTTCAAACAATATCCAGTCTTCATTTTGAGACATGCTTGCAGTATCAGAGGTTGCATCGACGCTTCCCCCTGGCCCCATCGCCATGACCACTCTTGCTTGACTTAATAAGTGAAGCAGTGCCCGTTCTTCGTTATAAATACCACCAACACTAGAACCTGACAGGCGACCACGAGAAAAAGTAACTGGTCCATCCATTCGCAAAAGATTTTCGGCCTCATCATAATGTGCTTGTTCGGTGTCAATTTCGAGACCATCAACCGTTACGAGGTGCACTTCACCAAATAATTCAATCGTCTCGTTATCTTGGCCAATCACTGCCTCTTTGCCCGTAATTACAAAGTTACGGTCCTCTTCACCTCTTTCCACCGCCACCCTGACCGTGACAAGGCGTGTTGACCCGTCTTCGTAAGTGAGTTGCCGTTCAGCCTCAACGGTCATATCTCGAACATCACCCTTAGCCTGGGTAACCACAGCTTCAGTGCTTTCCATCACAGCGTCGGGCTCTAGTTGCTCATTCAACGATGGATCTTCGACAGGTGCTCTTTCGCGCACCGCAAAAAACACTGTGGCGCCAAACACTATTATGAATAATCCGATCGCAACTCGAGTTGGTCGTTGCCAGCCTCTCATGCTACTCATTCCCTCTAACCATCAACACTATCGAGGTTCCTGCACATCAGCAATAGATAACTCGGTCGTGGTTTCTCCACGAAAGTGGTTCTCTACCAGTGAAAAAGCGATATTGACACGATCTCTATGTTCTTTCAAAAATTTGAGCCACCCTGCACCACGCCAAGCCACGGCCCGAAAAATACGTCCACCCTGTTTGACCGACATCTTTAAATGCTTTTCTTTCAGCAGATAAGGACCATCCGATATTGCCACCTCAGTTGCTGTAAACACCGGTTTCTGATTGGACGACCCAAATGGCTCAAAGAGCTTAAGGTCTTTGATAACTTGACTCGTAATCTGCTCAAATGGCAACTCTCCATCTATAGACAACCGCGGCACAAGGTCATCTGGACTCAACACCTCATTCGCATACTTCGTCAACATTGAGCGAAACTCAGCAATGCGGGCCGTTTTCATCGTTAAGCCCGCAGCTTGCCGATGACCACCAAACTGGGTGAATACACTTTCGCATTTCTCAAGCGCACTCAAGAGGTCAAAGCCAGGAATACTACGACCTGATCCGTAAGACACATCACCATCCATTGACAACACCACTGTCGGCTTATTAAAACGCTCGACCAAGCGCGATGCCACAATACCAATTACGCCACGGTGCCATTGCTCGCCAGATACAACCAACGCATTGTGTGAACCAATATCTGGGGTTTTTTCTACAAGTCGTCTCGCACTCAAGAAAAGGTCGCTTTCTTCCTTTCGACGTTTAATGTTTTCAACGTCGAGTTGTTGCGCCAATGCGAGCGCCTCGGCTTCATCCGCCTGCCCTTTGGCCAAAAGTAACTGCACCGCAATTTCTGGCGTGGCCATACGGCCCGCAGCATTCAAACGCGGCGCGATGCCAAACGAGACTAAAAAGCTGTCCACAGTTCTATTTTTGGCTCCGACAACATCAAGCAGGGCTTGCAACCCAACAGCGTGTCGTCCATTCGACAGTTCTTCCAAACCGGCCTTGGCGATAATTCTGTTTTCGCCGACTAAAGGCACGACATCAGCCAACGTACCTATCGCTGCAATTTTTAAGAATCCCTTTAACCAATTTTTTCGACCACTGCGTTCACCTAAAGCTTGAACAAGTTTCAAGGCCACCCCTACGCCAGCTAAATTCTTATCGGGATACGAACAGTCGCGACGTTTCGGATTAATGACGGCCAGCGCCGATGGTAACTCCTGGTCAGGTTCATGATGATCAGTAACGATAAGATCCATCCCCGCTTTTCGCGCGCACTTCGCAGCCAGCACACTGCGAATACCACAGTCAGCGGAAACGACCACGTCCACCTTTTCCAAACTGAGCCGCTCTATCGTTTCAGGCGCTAATCCGTATCCATCCTTTATCCGGTCGGGAACATAGTGCACAACCCTTGCACCCAATATCTCAAGAGCTCGGCGTAACAGCACGGTTGAGGTAATTCCATCGGCATCATAATCACCGTGGATGGCGATTCGTTCACCTGCACGAATTGCTCTAAGAATACGCTCAACTGCGATCGACATGTCCGCCAGAGCGAACGGATCATGAAGTTCCGTTAATGTCGGATGCAAGAATCGCTGGGCTGCGGCCACATCACGAAAGCCACGCTGGACCAGTAGCCGAGCGCCAATTGGACTAATTCCTAGCTCCCTAGACAAGACGTCCACACTTGCCGCCTCGCAGGTTACATGCTCCCAGCGTTGTTGCCGCATAATACTGTTTAGTGAGGTCCTACGTTGAACCCACTACCGCGCTGAGACACTTCGCGAGGTTGTGGTGTTAACTATTACTTAAGCCGACGTTACCCATTCGTCGGAATTTCTCGTATCTTTTTGCTAGGCGCGTTTCAATGCTATCGCGATCCAGATCATCAAGAGTAGCCGAGAGAACCTTATCAACAAGGACTGCAGCCTGTTTTTGATCCGCATGGGCGCCACCACACGGCTCATTAATAATGGTGTCCACCACCCCAAGCTCTAACAGTTCCGGGGCGCTAATCTTCAACGCCTTCGCAGCTTCCACTTTCTGATTCGCATCGCGCCAGAGAATAGCAGCACAGCCTTCGGGAGGAATCACGCTATAGATGGCAAACTCTTGCATCAATATACTGTCGCCAATCGCAAGTCCAAGTGCTCCACCACTACCGCCTTCTCCTACGATCGACACAACGACAGGCACTTTGAGTCTGGACATGTCACGTAAATTACGCGCAATCGCCTCGGCAACCCCTCGCTCTTCAGATTCGACACCAGGATAAGCCGCTGGAGTATCGATAAAAACGATAATTGGCTTCTTAAACTTTTCGGCTAGCTTCATTAATCGAAGAGCCTTCCGATAACCTTCCGGTCTCGCATATCCAAAATTTCGGTAGATCTTATCCTTGATGTCACTACTGCCCTTTTGATGACCCACGACCAGCACAGGTCTCCCTTTATAATCAGCGAATCCTGTAACAATGGCGTGGTCATCCGCGAACGCCCGGTCTCCATGCAACTCAACAAAATTATCAAAGAGATTTTTAATATAGGTAAGGGTCGTCGGTCGATTTGGATGCCGTGCAACCATCACCCGTTGCCAAGGTGTTAATGACTTGTAGACTTCGTCTCGAACAACAGCGACTCGGCTCCGCAATGCTTCAATTTCGCCTTGTCGTTGAGTCGTCACCGGCAACAACTCTAACGCTTCGATTTCTTTTAACAGGACCCCGATAGGCTCTTCAAAATCCAGTATCTCTATTCCCATAAAAACCGCTGGTTCTAGTTTAAAGAAACAGTGCCTTTTCCGCACACATTTTCGATAGCCTCAATAAGTTGCAAGGATGGCTTAATCCGCACCCGATCCAAGTCTGCCAAAACTTTTAATACTTCACCATTGTGGGGCACCTGCAACTCAACTGAAATGGCCCGATCACCATTATGTGCAGAGAATATCTTAGCTAGCTCTTCAAATGTTTTCCTATCATGCCGCGGAGCTGTAAGTTGTACTGTGATCTCCTTGAACACGTTCGTGTCCAACTCTTCTATCAAGGAAATGTCACTCGCAATCATTTTCGTAGTTTCATCATCCCGCTCAAATTTGCCACGAACAACCACCATCGTATCGTTCGTGGTCAAGGCATGACATTTTCGAAAGGCTTCCGGGAACACAACGACCTCAAGGCCAGCTGACTGGTCCGTTAAGGTAAAGACCGCCATCGCGTCCCCCCGGCGAGTCTTCAGTTGACGGGCTGCCGTCACTATACCGCCAACACATACACTTGGTGATGAAACACCTAATTCAGCAATCGGATGAATTCCCTTCATTGTTAAAACACTCGTATATCGATCTAATGGATGCCCGCTAAAATACAGTCCAAGCGATTCTTTCTCATACGACAACTTCTGAATTTCTGACCACGATCCGACATTAGGCAGTTCAATGCCATTCTCGAAATTACTGTCACCATTAAGATCATCGAACAATTGGGACTGGCCTAGTTCGCGATCTTTTTGTGATCGGTTGCCGTGTTCAACTGCACGATCAATCATGGCGAACAGCTTCGAACGATCCTTTGATACATCAGCCTCTGAACTCCCCCTTTGTACAAGAGAATCCAGCGCACCTGCCTTGACCAACCCTTCAAGCACGCGTTTATTTACGAGTCGCAGATCGACGTTTTCGCAGAGCGAATGAAGCGACCTAATCTGCTGAGTATCCGCTCGACAGGCCAGAATTGACATAATCGCCAATTCGCCGACATTCTTAATTGCGCCTAGTCCAAAACGGATGCCTTCGCTGTCGACGGTAAACCGCACATCGCTCACGTTAACGTCTGGCGCAAGAATCGGTACAGCCATGTCACGACATTCGCCCAAATACACGCCAAGTTTGTCAGTATTTTGGGACTCACTTGTCAGCAAGGCAGCCATAAAGTACCGGGGGTAGTTAGCCTTCAAATACGCGGTCTGATATGCGAGCAGTGCATACGCTGTCGAATGAGATTTATTGAATCCGTAGCCCGCAAAATACTCCATCAGCTCAAAAATCTTCTTAGCTTTATTTTTTGGAAGTTTTCGTTCAGTCGCTCCTTCAATAAACCGATCACGCTGTGCCTTCATGACACGAGCATCCTTTTTGCCCATCGCCTTTCTTAAGAGATCAGCCTCACCCATGCTAAAACCAGCCAGATCTGACGCAATTCTCATGACCTGTTCCTGGTACGCGATGACACCATAGGTGTCGCTTAAGATCGGCTCCAGCTCAGGCACTTCGTATTCAATGGCTACCTTGCCATGCTTCCGGGCTATAAAATCATCGATCACGCCACCCCGCAGGGGTCCAGGACGATATAAAGCGTTCAGCGCAATAAGATCGTCTATTCGCTGCGGTTTCGCTTTTCGCAAAACCTCTCTCATTCCAGAACTTTCAAACTGAAAGATTCCCAAAGTTCTTCCATCGGCAAATAACTGATAGGTCTTGTAATCATCGAGTGGAATATCCTCCAGTGCTAAATCAATACTCTCCTGCTGACGGATGGTTTCCACTGCATCGTTCAACAATGTGAGGGTACGCAAGCCTAAGAAATCCATCTTTAAGAGACCAATTCGCTCAATCTCTTTCATGGCCCACTGCGTTGTGATTTCATCTTTTTGGTTCTTATAGAGCGGCACAAACTCCGTTAACGGTTTCGGTGCAATCACAACACCAGCCGCATGCACTGAAGCATGTCTCGTCATGCCTTCTAACCGTTTTGCAACGCTCAATAACTCCGTCACTCGCGGATCACGTTGCATCAACTCTTTAAGTGGGGCACTTTCGTTTTGCGCACGTTCAAGCGTCATATCAAGCGTGGGAGGAATTTGTTTCGCCACGCGATCCACGTCAGCATAGGAAATATCAAGGGCTCGACCAACGTCACGAACGGCAGCACGGGCCTTCATTGTGCCAAACGTAATAATCTGCGCTACATTCTCTCGACCGTACTTCTGCGTAACGTAATCAATCACTTCCCCACGACGTCGTTCGCAAAAATCAATGTCAATATCAGGCAGCGAAACACGTTCTGGATTTAAGAATCGCTCAAAAATTAGGCCAAATTCAAGCGGATCCACGTCGGTTATCTTGAGGCAGTACGCGACGAGGCTTCCTGCTGCCGATCCCCGACCTGGTCCGACCGGAATGCCACGTTCTCGAGCATATCGAATGAAGTCCCAGACAATCAGGAAGTATCCTGGATAGCGCATCCGCTGAATCACATCGATTTCGTAAGCCAAACGAGCTTCGTAGGCATCTAACGAATTTTGCAGCGATCCTTCCTCTGCAAGCTCCAGTAGTCGCTCTCGACGTTGATTGAAGCCTTCCCGTACGACACGTTCAAAATACTCGTCAAGGCTGGAGGAATCTGGAACGCTAAAATTCGGCAGGTGATTACTTGATTCGGACAAATCTACATTACAACGCTCTGCGATTTTTACCGTATTAAGTAGAGCTTCTGGCGTCTCGCCGAAAACGGTCGCCATTTCCTGAGGAGTTTTTAAATAAAATTGGTCGCCGTGGTACCGAAGACGTTTCTCGTCCCCAACCACCTTTCCCGTGCCAATACAGAGCAGCACATCATGTGGGCGAGAATCGCCCTGTCGCAAATAGTGGACATCGTTCGTGCCCACGATCGGCAAGTCCAATTCTCGAGCAATTCTAGGTACACCCATATTCACGGTTTTCTGCTCGTCGATGCCTTGATATTGCATCTCAAGAAAAAAATTCTTGGAACCGAGAATCTCTCGGTAAGTCGCAGCGGCCTCAACGGCCTTCTCATACTGCTCTGTTCTCAATCGAGTCGCCACTTCCCCTTTTAAGCAACTACTCAAGCCAATCAAGCCGGCCGCATGCTGACTAAGCAAATCTTTATCAATCCGAGGTTTGTAATAAAACCCCTCTGTATATCCAGACGAAACGAGCTTAATGAGATTGTGGTAGCCGGTCTTATTCTCGGCCAGCAGGACTAGATGATTCGCCGTTTCACCCGGGGTTCCACTTTTGGTTGTACGACTCCCTGGTGCCACATACACCTCACAACCCAGGATCGGTTTAATGCCGCGTTTTCGGGCTTGATCATGGAACTGAATCGAAGAAAACAGGTTCCCGTGTTCGGTGACAGCTAACGCCGGCACCTTGCTCTTGGCTGCTTCGTCGAGCAATTCCTCTATGCGACAAGCCCCATCAAGGAGAGAAAACTCAGTGTGAAGATGAAGGTGAACGAACTCAGACATGAACAGTTATTAAGCTCTTTTTGCGAGGCTACGACTTAAGGGTTCTGAAATACCCTTCCTTCTCAAGGAGGCGCTTCTTGGTTTTCACGCCTCCCCTACCACTGTAACCACCCAAACCACCGTCAGACCGTATCACGCGGTGACAGGGAATGGTAATCGGGTATGGATTCTGACCACAGGCATTCGCAACTGCCCTCACAGCCGTCGGCCGACCTATTATTTTTGCAAGTTCTTTATAGGTAACCACCTGTCCCTTGGGGATCTTCTTGAGTGCCTGCCATACCTTGATTTGAAAGTTAGTGCCTTTTAATCTCACAACTCGAATTCCTTTATTCCCATGCATTAGTTCGTAAAGAAATCAAAAACATTTGCAAGACGTGAAGACGATTTATCCTTGTAAAATTCTGTATACGAACAATTTAAACACGACATAGAAGCAAACTTCTTATTTTGCACATTAAAGATTCGTGTCCAGAAACTGCCTGCAACTCTTATTTCACCAACTTCAAATTCTAAATGTTGACATCTTGGGCATACCCAATGCTCATGTTTCATAATCGAATCCTATCTTCGTGTTTGGACACAAAACTGATGATTAATTTTCTACTCCGCCCCAGATGGCTTCTGCTGCTTTTACAATTAATTCAAGTTTCCTGGTTTGATCATCACGTGTTAAAGAATTTCCCTCTTCAGTAGAAGCAAAGCCACACTGAGGTGCTACTCCTAATTGTTTAAGATCAATATATGTGGATGCGTCATCAAACTTCCTTTTGATCCAGTCTAATTCTTCTAAATTACCGTCCTTGGTTGTTATAAAACCAAGCATCACTCTTTGGTTACCTTTTGCCATAAGTGACAGAGGTTCGAGACCACCTGCCCGATCGGTATCGTACTCCATGAAAAATACGTCTACGCCCGTCTGATTAAATACAGCATCTGCTACAGCGTCATAGGCTCCCTCGGCAGCGTGAGTTGATCTGAAGTTACCCCGGCACATGTGCATCGCAATTGTCATATCAGATGGTCTGTCTTTGATTGCTTCATGCATCATCCAAGCATATCTTTGAATC
>Ga0310342_100000713_pt1 | contig 19380 bp, 17 predicted proteins | sample S15DNA20500_MG_FD_206155 | JGI IMG/M metagenome (GOLD analysis project Ga0310342, IMG submission 206155) | Marine microbial communities from station ALOHA, North Pacific Subtropical Gyre - S1503-DNA-20-500_MG | ecosystem: Environmental > Aquatic > Marine > Oceanic | place: Pacific Ocean: North...
ACGTCGGGCAGTTCGAGGATCACCATGTAGTGGCATCCAACAAAGGTAGCCTTCAGAGTTATCTCGCCTCGGGCGATACTGCGGTCGGTGAACGCTTCGCTACGACGGACATCTACAAGGCTGCCGAAAATACGCTACGCCGGGGTGATTCGAGCTTTTACCTCAATCTGGATGCGATCTGGAACCTGACTCCGATGATCGACATGATGGTCGGTGCTGGCAGTGCCGGTCGAGAAGAGTTCGGTGTTCCAGACGACGAACCCGTCCCCTCCAAGATCATCGAGGCGATCGGTCTCGACGCGATTGGTGGCATCGCCTCGAAGCTGTATTACACCGAAGACGGGGAAGGCAGCGACGCCATCATTGCGATGAGGGGACGACCGGGGATTCTCGGACTGTTTCCGGAGCAGAATGGCGACATCTCTCTTCCTCCGATGATTCCTGCTGAAGCGGCATCTGCACAGCTGATGCGTATGAACTTCTCCAAGATATTAGACATCGTGACAAATATCGGTTCCATCGTCAGTGGTACCGATCCAGAAGAGATCCGTGCCGAAATGGACGCTAGCTTTGAAGGCGTGAAGCTGACGACCGGCATCGATATTCGCGAACTGATTTCTTCTCTGGCTGGGCCTATCTTCATGTTTACTCCTCCTCTCGATCCCGATGCGCCACCTCCGAATCCGATGGCGATGATGATGGGTGGGGGCATGGGCGGCGTAGCCGCGTTTAACATGGGCATCGAGCTCACTGATCGCGCTCCGTGGGAGGCGGCGATGAAATCTTTGGGTGGCCCGGAGATGATGGGGAGTGCCCTCAAGACAGAGGAGTTCCAGGGCCGAGAAGTCTGGAGCTTCGATCCGCTCGGAGATGTGCCTCCCGAGTTCGCCGGTGATGGTCCACAGTTTATTCCGGCCTGGACTTTCGAGGATGACTGGCTTGTGGTTTCGCTGTCCAAGGACGACCTGCACGATATGTTACGTCTTGCCGACGATGAGGGTGGAGCCCATCTGGGATCTTCTGGACGCACGGCCAGGGTTCTCGCCAAGGTGAAGTCGACCCAGGGGATGTCGATTACGCTGCAAAATACCGGAGCGGCCCTTTCGCAGGCGGCGGATATCATTCGTCCCGTGCTTGGGATTTTACCTCTGATGGCTCCCGATCTGGCTCAGGATGAAAAGCTACTGTTCCTGTTCGATCCTTCCAACATTCCCGAATCGACGTTGTTCGTGAAATACTTTGGTTGGACCGCATCTCGCATTTCGATCGTCCCGGAGGGGATGAAGGTTTACACCTTCACCGAGCACATTACCGATGCTTCTGATTCGCCGGAGAAGGAAGACCCGGACAAGGGTTCCGGACTCTAGTCGCGAATTATCCTGATCGGGTGCTCTGGCGCCTCCTGGGACCCTGAAGGGGTCCCAGGAGGCGTTCTTCGTCGGACAGGATCGCTCCCTTCTGAGCTTGCTGCAGGTTACGATTCCGGAGGGCCTTGGCCCCGAAAGGAGATCCGATGTCCTTCGCCGACTGCATGTCCGGACGTAGAGGACTGATTCTCGGTGTGGCCAATGATCGAAGTATCGCCTGGGGAATCAGCCAGGTCCTTCACCAAGTGGGGGCGCGTCTCGGTTTTACCTATCAGGGAGATCGCCTGGAGAGGCGAGTTCGCCCGCTCGTCGAGCAGGTCGCAGGGGAGATCTGTCTGCCCTGCGATGTCGGGGATGATGCTCAAATCGAGGCCCTGTTCCAGGAAGTCGATGATCGGTGGGGTGGCCTCGATTTCCTGGTCCATTCCATCGGATTCGCTGATAAAGAAGATCTGGAAGGCAGCTACATCGACACTTCGCGAGAAGGTTGGTTGAAAGCTCATGATATTAGCTCCTGGTCCTTTACTCGACTTGCCAGGGAAGCGGCCAAGAGAATGGAAGAGGGATCCTCGATGATCACCCTGTCCTATCTCGGGGCAGAACGCGCCGTCAAGGGATACAACGTCATGGGGGTGGCCAAGGCGAGCCTGGAAGCGAGCATGCGCTACCTCGCATCGGACCTTGGTGAGCAGGGCATTCGCGTCAACGCCATCAGTGCCGGACCGATTCAGACCCTGGCAGCTCGTGGTATCCGTGGTTTTTCTCACATCTTCGACGAAGTTGAGAAGAGGGCAGCTCTCGGCAGGGGAGTGACGACTGAAGAAGTTGGAAACACGGCTACCTTCCTGCTCTCTCCGCTGGCTAGCGGTATCACCGGAGAAGTCATCTATGTCGATGGCGGATTCCGGATGATGGGATAGGACTTCCCGTGCGCGTTTCACTGGCACAGATCAACACCACGGTCGGAGACCTGGCGGGAAATGTCGGTCGGATTCTGGCCGCTGTGGCTACTGCAGAATCTGCAGGTGCCGACCTGGTTTTGTTTCCAGAGCTGGCAATTTGCGGTTATCCACCCCTGGATCTGGTCGGACGTTCAGATTTTGTTCGTGCGGTCGAACGGGCCACCGAAGAACTTGCCGGGCAACTGGTAGGGAAACCTGTGGTGGTCGTGGGTACCGTTCGTCCTTCGCCACCCGGATCGGCTCGAAACGTTCATAACAGTGCCGCCGTGATCGAAGATGGAAACATCGTCGGCTATGCCGACAAGATCTTGCTGCCCACTTATGACGTTTTCGATGAGGCGAGGACCTTCGAGCCCGGGCGCGAGGTGCGTCTATTCGAGTTGGCGGGTCAGAAGGTTGGAATTTCCATCTGTGAAGACCTCTGGACCGATGAGGTTCCAGGTCAGCCGTTCTACCAGCGAGATCCCGGCCAGGAACTTGTCGAGCAGGGAGCGGAGATCATCCTCAGTCCATCTGCCAGTCCTTTTCAACGTGGAAGAAGCGGCGTCCGGCAGCAAATGTTCATCGATCAGTCTCGCAGATTCGGGATTCCCATCGCTCTCGCCAATCTGGTCGGAGGGAATACCGAGCTGATCTTCGACGGCACCAGTTTGCTAGCGCAACCGGATGGAACTCTCGATCTTCTTCCGTCTTTTGTCGAGGAGATTCGAATCGTCGGAGAGTCAGTGACAGAAGCGAAACAGGACCATGAGGGTATCGAGGTTGACGAGATCGCCGGGGCCATCGTTCTGGGAATCCGTGATTATTTCCGTAAGTGCGGCATCGAGAAGGCCGTGATCGGGCTCTCCGGTGGCATCGATTCGGCAGTGACGGCGTTACTCGCTGTCGAAGCCCTGGGAGCCGATCAGGTGTCTGGTTTCGGCATGCCTGGACCTTACTCCTCGGCGGGAAGTGTCGACGATGCACGGGAATTGGCGGATCGTCTCGGGATCAAATTCGAGCTGATTTCGACCGTCGAGACCTATCAGACCATTCGGCAGTCGCTCGAGCCGTTACTGGGACAGGAGGACTGGGGTATCGCCCAGGAGAATCTCCAGGCGAGGATTCGGGGCACGATCCTGATGACGATCGCCAATCGAGAAGGGGCGATGGTGCTGGCGACCGGTAACAAGTCTGAACTCTCGGTCGGATATTGCACCCTTTACGGTGATATGTGCGGTGGATTGGCCCCGCTCGGAGATGTGAGCAAGAGAGATGTCTACGCCATCGCCGTTCTTGATCGATTTGCCGGGCGGATTCCTCCCGCCACCCTGGAGAAACCTCCCTCTGCTGAGCTGGCTCCCGATCAAAGGGATGAGGACTCTCTTCCTCCATACGATCAGCTCGATGCCATTCTCAAGTCCTGGGTGGAAGATCGGCAGTCGATCACCGAGATTCAGCAGCAGGGCAATCCACCAGCGGTGATCGAAAAGGTGATCGGAATGATCGAGTTAAGTGAACACAAGAGGCGTCAGTCGCCGCCGATCCTTCGGATTTCCTCGAAAGCATTTGGCATCGGTCGAAGAGTTCCCATTGCACGCTCTCTCGACGGTTGGCAATTCGACGACTTCGACCAAACCTTGCCGTCACCCAACTGAGTCGAAGTAGTTTTCCTCAGCCCCGATCCCTTGTGGTGTAATCCCTTGCTACCGAGGTATTTTACGTTGATGATCCCAGGCCGGACCTACCGGGTCCCGCGGGGTCATTTCTTTCTCCGCGGAACCCCGTCGGCCCTCGAATACACACGATAACAAGCGATTTCGGATCAAGTGAAGTCCGAACTTGGTAGTTGTGATGGCAAAGAAACTCGGCTTCTGGCCGGGCTTCAGACGGATGGATGTGACCAGGAATGGATGGGAAGACGGAGACAGAGAAGGAGACGGTGAAGGAGAAGGCAATTCTCCAGCTCGGGGATCAGCAGTTTGAACTGCCCGTGTACACCGGTTCCGAGGGTGAGAAGGCGATCGATATCCGCAAACTCCGCAAGGAGAGCGGTCACATCACGCTCGATCCTGGTTATGTCAACACCGGCATGACTCGTAGTTCCATCTGCTTCATCGATGGTGAAGAAGGAATCCTACGTTACCGGGGATATCCGATCGAAGAGCTGGCCGAGAATTCAAATTTCGTCGAAACCAGCTACCTTTTGATTCATGGAGAGCTGCCCGATCCTGAACAGTACGAGCAGTTTCGACAGGGTCTCCGACGTCATTCGATGATCCACGAGGATATGCGCCACTTCTACGATGGATTCCCCTCCTCTGCACACCCGATGGCGATTCTGTCCGCCATGGTTCTGGGCCTTTCTACCTTCTATACCGAATACGGCGATCCGGAGAACGATGACGACGTTGATTTGACGGTATGCCGACTCCTTTCCAAGGTCAGAACCATTGCTGCGTTCTCGTTCAAGAAATCGATTGGGCAACCTTTCATTTACCCGGATAACTCCCTCTCTTACTGCGGCAATTTCCTCCACATGATGTTCCGTATCCCGGCCGAACCTTATCACGTCGACCCTGAGGTCGAGCGAGCCTTGAATCTTCTTCTGATCCTTCATGCTGATCATGAGCAGAACTGTTCCACGGCGACGGTCAGAATGGTGGGGAGTGCCCAGACGAACCTGTATGCCTGCATCTCGGCAGGGATCACCGCCTTGTGGGGATCTCGTCATGGAGGAGCAAACCAGGCGGTTCTGGAACAACTCGCGATGATTCACAAGAGTGGTCAAGATGTGGATCGTTTCGTTGAGCTGGTAAAGGACAAGGATTCCAATGCTCGGTTGATGGGATTCGGTCATCGCGTCTACAAGAATTATGATCCTCGCGCCAAGATCATCAAAGAAGCCTGTGATCGGCTACTCGATCATCTGGGAGTGCAGGATCCCCTGCTCGAAATTGCTCGTCGTCTTGAAGAAGCGGCGCTCAATGATTCCTACTTTATCGACAGGAACTTGTATCCAAATGTCGACTTTTATTCGGGCATCATGTACCGAGCTATCGGTATTCCAACCAAGATGTTCACGGTGATGTTCACATTGGGTAGGTTGCCGGGTTGGATCTCGCACTGGCTGGAAATGCGAAACGATCCGGAAGATCGGATTCATCGTCCACGTCAGATTTACACGGGTGCACAGAAACGGAGCTATCCGGTCTAGAAGTGGTTCAGGATCCTTCGACCCACGCCGGATTTCCATCACGGTAGTGCTCGTGTTTCCAGATGGGGACTAACTTCTTGATCTGCTCCATTCCCCGTTCCAACAGCTGAAAACCGTCCTTACGATGTGGTAGCGAGATCCCCAGCAGAACGCTGGTTTCTCCCACCTCGAGCATGCCGAGGCGATGCACCGCAAGTGCTCTGGTGGCTCCTTCAGTGACCAGCGATTGAACCACCGCCGTCAATTGGGACAGCGCCATCGATTCATAGGCTTGGTAGTCGATCCTGGTCACGATCCGATCCCGATTCGATTGCCGGACATTGCCACAGAAGACCAGTACTGCTCCACAGTCGGGAGACGCCAGCCAAGCAGTGTGCTCGGAAATGTCGATGGCAGTTTTTACCAGCTGGGCGAAATAAGGTACCGGGTCAGCAGTCACTTTTATCCGCCACTCACCGGCGGGATCAGTGCCAGTTCAGATTCGGGGGTAATGCGGTCTTCCGGTACGGAAAACCGATCATCTACTGCGACCCGAGTGTGCGAGACACGGTCTTCGAGTATCGGATGTTGGCTGGAGATGGAGATCAGAAGATCCCTGACAGTGGCATTTTCTGCTAGCTCGACGGTGATCCGATCTGTTCCGGCCAGATCCCTGAGAGAAGCAAATAGCAGTACTTGAACCTTCACAAGTTTTCCTCCCGACTGGCAGCATCGGTGCCAATCTAGATGGGGTCAAGGAGTGAGAGGATGCCGGGCCGCCATGGCAAGAAATCGCTGATCAGGGAGAATCGAGCCATCGTCTCCATTCTTCGACCTCGCGACTCCTATCTTCCATGGAGCCGTCGGTCCAGAAGGTTGGATTGACGATCGTGGGGTGGTTCGAAGTGCGTGAAAGCGCCAACGCGGCAGCGGCTCGCAGTTGCCCTTGTTCGGCTTCCAGCAGCTCGACCAGAGCAGCACTCAGGCTGCCGCTTCGGCGATAGTCAGGCAGGACCTTGCAGATGGCAAGACGCACTGGCAATGGACCTTGACGCAACTGGTGTTCGATCTTTTCTTGCCACTGGATACGGTTTGATCGTTGCAATCCAGAGCGCCAGCGAAAGACGGTCCGGGCGACGCAGGGCCAACCCCAGATTTCACCACCTTTCTGGGCCAGTTCTTTTTCGATGGCAGATAGAATCAGGGGTCCATCGACACGATCACTCTTGAGCCACTGCTCGACCGACCAGCGACGATACTTTGGATCGACCACATGACGACGGAGCTGGTTGGAGAGTGACGGTTGTAGTGCCTGAACTACAGCCGGTATCCTGGAACTCACCTCGTTGTCGTCCAGGCGAGCGACCTGAAGCAGTCTCTCTTCCAGGGAACCGGTCATCTGTTGTTGGAGTGCCCACAGAATCGACCAGGAGATGGCATATCTGAGTGGAGCTTCATCGTCATTACGATAAAACTCCAGCCAGTTGGCATGGATGACATCTTCGATCAACGCCGAGAATTTTCTGGGCCCCAATCGCCTGAGCTTGTCTCTGGTACTGCGGTAGTTCTCGAAATGCAGGGGCGGCAGAACAAATCTACCGCGCTGATCACGGAAGGCGGTTTCGAAGTAGCATGCGATGGCTTCCGTGAGCCACCAGCGAGAACGGAGTTCTGGTTGGCTGGAGGTGAAATGATGGGTCAGTTCATGGAGCAGTGTTCCATGCCGAGGTGGATCGGCTTCTCGGGAAAGAAACCGGGTTTCTGCCAGCGAGGCTGGTTTGAACCGCACCAGCGAGAAGATCCGGTTGTACCAACCTGCTGTGTGGACCTCTTGTTCACGGACGATACGGTCTGGCTGTGGATCCCCTGAGCCGATCAAAATCGTGACACCTTGTACCTTCTTGGACAGCTCTGGAAGGTGCTCCTTGAGCCCCGCTTGCATCCAGTCGAGATCATCTTGATAGCCACGCGCCGTGACGATGTCGTGATTGGTCCAGATGGTTCCTGTGGGTGTATCCAGCCGATGTTGATAGATCATTCCGCAGCCTGTGCTGAAGGACAGGCAGATCCAGGCCAGCAGCAGTAGTGGCTTTTTACAGGTCCAGTCGGCCAGATGTTGGTTCGTCATCTGAGAATCCAATTTTGCATCGGAACTCGTGATCCAATGTAGGTGAACAGGTGCTCCAGCTTTGTCACGTCTTCAGTGGATCTTCTCCAGACCAGAAACGCGATCCGTCTCGGGCGATATCGGGCTTCTCTCAGGACGAAGTGATAGTGGATCTCATAAATCGGGATCCCCTGGTAGTCTGGGTTGTCCTGATCGAGCTGAAGTGTCTCGATATGTTCCTGACTCCAGATTTGGTACGCTTCTTCGTCCATCCTGGAATCGAGGGAAATGATGTAGGTTTTGATGTCTTTTTCCCTCGAATAGTCTGCCACGTCAGTCACCTTTGGTTTCAGGTGCACCGTGGAGCAGCCCAAACAGATCGATAAGGACAGCAGCACCAGGAGCGGGGAAATCGGTATGGCAATCAATGGATCGATCACTGAGAGCAAAGATCTGGTGGCGAACCTGGAAGGTGACATGTGACGATCCAAATCTCGAACCGATAGGGATTCCCTTGGGGACTTGATTGGGTGATGGTAACACGACGAGCGGGGAGAGTCATTTACCGGCAAGCTACAGCCGTTCCAATCGCTTATCTGGAGGGAATAGATGACTTCTGAACAGAAGGGTCCACACCGATCGGATCGGGTTCGTCTGGGAATGATCTTGCTGGGACCGGTCCTCACTTTTATCGCCTACATGATTGCACCGCAGGATCTTCCCCCGGCAGCTCTCGGTACTCTGCTGGCAGCAGTCTGGACCGTAACCTGGTGGGTGACTGAAGCGATTCCGATCCCTGCGGCATCTTTATTGCCTGCGGTCCTGTTACCCGTGTTCGGGGTTTGTGATGCTGAGGTTGCGGCCAAGTACTACTCGCATCATCTGATTCTCCTGTTGCTCGGTGGTTTTCTACTGGCGAAGGCTGTCGAATGTTCTGGCCTTCATCGTCGAATTGCTCTGGCGACTCTGACAATAGTAGGTACATCTCCTCGACGATTGGCACTGGGATTTCTCGTCACTTCAGCGATGCTATCTTTGTGGATCTCCAATACCGCGACCACATTGATGTTGATGCCGATCGCTCTCTCGGTGGCTATTCGGACCGAGAAAGATAACCAGTCGCCGAACGGAGTATTCACCACCTGCTTACTTCTTTGTACCGCCTACGGTGCCAATGTCGGGGGCATCGGTACTCTCATCGGGACTCCTCCTAACCTGATCTTTGTCAAGAATGCGGAAGATCTAGACCCTCCCGTGATCATCGATTTTTTGAGCTGGATGACGCTGGGAATGCCAGTGGTGTTGATCTTCATTCCTCTGGTCGCGCTGTTGATGACACGCTTCCTCTTGCCTCTACCTGCAGGCCCTGCACAGCAGGGGAGGGAGGCACTGCTGGCCGAAAGGAGAAGCCTGGGCAAGATCTCTTCGGGTGAGACCAGGGTGTTGATGGTTTTCATCGTGACCGCTCTTCTGTGGATCACGCGAGGAGGTGAGGGCTTTTCTGGTTGGAGTGGCCCGATGGGCGATCTGATGGGAATCCCTGCGGATCAGACCAAGAAATTTCTCAAGGACTCGATCGTGGCGGTGGCGGCTGCGATCTTCCTTTTCATGATTCCATCTCGCCGCGGTGGTCCGGCTCTACTCAACTGGGATCAGGCGAAAGAGGTTCCGTGGGGGATGCTGTTGTTGTTTGGTGGTGGATTTGCCCTCGGGGGTTCTTTCCAGAGCAGTGGCCTGTCTGAATACTGTGGATCGATCATGGCAAACTGGGCCGATCTTCCTTTCCCGGCGTTGGTCCTGTCGATTTCTCTGTTTACCACTTTCCTCACCGAATTCACTTCCAACACTGCCTCGATGCATCTGTTGATGCCGATCCTCTCCTCGGCGGCGATTCAGGGTGGAATTTCACCTCTGCATATGATGATCCCCGCTGTGCTCTCCGTTTCGTGCGCTTTCATGTTGCCGGTGGCGACAGCTCCCAATGCTATCGTGTTCGCTACCGGAAGAGTGAGGATCAGGACGATGTTGCGTTGTGGGTTGATCTTGAATCTGGTCGGGGCGTTGGTGGTGTTGCTGGTGACGCTCCTGATCCAGGCACTGGAGCTGATGCCAGGAGGCCACTGAGTTGCTGATCTTGTTCTTGAATTAAATTTTTAGACTCGCCCTCCTCTTTCGAGGTCTTCGTAGGCACGGATCAGGTCTTGAAGTCTGCGACTGGCTTTCTCGACCTGGTCAGGATCGGCATCCTGAATCTTGTCAGGGTGATGAGCTTTTACCAGCTCACGGAATCGTGCACGGATCTGTTCAGAATTGGCACCGGCGGGGAGTCCGAGGATGCGATAGGGATGAGGCAACGGAGCCGTTCCTGGCAAGGCCGGGGAATCACTACCAGGTTCTTTCTCGAAGTTCGGTGTGGCTGGTTTCTCTTTTTTCTTTTTTCCAACCAAGCGACCGAGTAGGCGCCGCCACAGAGATCCCGAATAGCGTCGATCTCCCAGCCCCTCGAAGACTGCCCTTCTTTCGCCATCGTACTGGTGATGCCAGCTCTGGATTTCGAGAAAGTCTTCCGGGGCGAGAGGTTCGATCCAGCCAAAGAGCCAGTCGACCAGTCCGATTTCCTTTGCCGGGGAAGAATAGTAGTTGCCGTCCGGCAGCTTTTCGATTCGGTTTTCTTTGCGACAGGAGGGGCACGAATAGACCCGAAAGGGGCCTCCCGATGGGGTCGATCTTCCGGCCAGGAAACCATCTCTTTGAACTTGTTTGTTTGATAGAACCGATCGACAAGCCCAGCAATGAAGCATCAGAGACCGCCCGCAGGCAGGATGGCCATGCAGTCACCGTAGGAATAGAAGCGAAATTGGGCCTCGATGGCCTGCTGGTATACAGACAGCGTGTTCTCACGTCCATGAAAAGAGCTAACCAGTACCAGTAAGGAGGAGCGAGGAAGATGGAAGTTGGTAATCAATCCATCCACGTTGGTGAACTCGTGACCCGGCAAGATCGTTACATCGGTTTCCGATTCGATAGCGGGACCCTCCACCAGCGGGCCCAGGCTCTCTAGCACTCTAAGGCTCGTCGTACCGACGGCTATGATCGGTCGTCCTTTGGCCCTGGCTTCTGCGAGAGCGGTTCTGGTTTCTCTGCTGACGCTGTACCACTCCGGCTCGACTCTGTGATCCGAGATTCGTTCGGTTTCGATCGGCTTGAAGGTGCCAGGGCCGACATGAAGGGTCACCGGGACGATCGGAATTTCTTTTCGTTTCAGTTCTTCGAGCATCTCAACGTCGAAATGCAAACCTGCGGTTGGTGCAGCGACCGCCCCCGGCTTTTGTGCGAAGATGGTCTGGTAGCGTTCTTGATCGATGGAAGTCACTCGCGGGTCTTTTTGGTCACGACGAATGTATGGTGGCAGTGGAATCTCACCGATCTGGTCGAGTCTCCCGTCTGCTCCCAGTTCCACCACCCAGCCTGAGCCACTGCGGTCGATGATCTTCAACGGAGGACCTGAGGTTTCCAGAATTTCACCAGGACGAATTCTGCGAGCCGGAGAGAGCCACGCCTGCCAGCGTTGATCAACGATTGGTTTGATCAGGAATACCTCGATGGATCCTCCCGATTGTCGGTGGCAGCGAATCCGTGCCGGAATCACCCGTGTGTTGTTCACGACCAGCAGTTCGTTACCATCGAGATGTTCAGGAAGAGATCTGAAACTGGCTGAAACGCCACCGGTGCGACCCCTTGAGCAAAAGTAGCATCGAGAAGAGGATCGTTTCGGAGTCGGCTCCTGGGCGATCAGAAGGTCTGGGAGATCAAATTCATAACTGGAGATCGAGTCAGCCCCCTGCACATTGTCGGCAGGGGGGATTCCATCAGTCCTCGTCTTCCTCGTCATCGAAGTCCTCTTCCGCTGGACCGCGAGCTCGTCTCAGAGGTCTGCGACTACGGGATGATACCAACTCTTCCTCTTCCTCTTCTTCTTCTTCTTCCTCCATGGCGGGCTGGAAGTGAGTTCCGGAGAGAAGGACGCCTTCGTCGAGAATATGGACCTGGTCTGCTGTGTGATACAACTCGGCGGATGTGGTTTCACGGAAGGAAGCGATCTCGACCCGCAATCCGTCCATGGTGAGTTTTTCGACGAGAGGAACAAAATCTCCATCTCCGGTGACGAGGATCGCGACGTCTATCTTGCTTGACAGTGCCAGCGCGTCCAATGCAATACCGATATTCCAGTCACCACGATTGGCAGAATCGTTACGTTCCCCTACGACTCTCTTTCGAACTTCATAACCGTTCCTACGTAAAACTTCGATGAACTTGTTTTGTTCCATGCCGGGGCGTTCGACGATATATGCCAGCGCTCGAGCGAGATTTCGCCCCCTGACCAGATGCCGGAGCAATTTGGAGAACTCAAGTTTAGATTGGTAGAGGTTCCTGGCCGCATAGTACATATTCTGGACGTCGACAAAAATCCCGACCCTTTGTGTCGCTGAGAGTTCGTGTCCATCGACAGAAACGAGCATGTTGGTCTTGGGAGTACTGACCGGGCCCCCTGACTTTTCCTTTTGCAGGCGTTCCATCGCCTCTAGCCCCAGCTCCATTTCGGTCTGGTGAATGCGTCTCTGGCGGGTGAGCTCTTCTTCTAGTTCAGATACTCTTTCCTGCAGATCTTCGACGGAGTCTCCATTGCCTTCAGATTCAAAAGGGGATCTGGTTTTCATAAGTCCTCCTTTCGCGAGTGTACGGGAATTCCATCGATGGAACAGTGCTTCATCTGGTGAAGAGCCCGAAAACCTGCGACCGCTTTTCGTAGTTCTCTGGATCCTATCCTAGATGTATCGACGACCGCTTCGGTGATGCCATCTGGATCCAGATAGAGACTCAATCCGTCTAATTCGGCGGTAAGCCACGGTTCTTCGCTAATCAAGGCCGGTATGCGATCGTTTTCCACATGGGTCCAATGATCGGCGGGGGAGATTTCTTGCCATAACTTCAAAGTGCACACCGACAGGGGTTGGAACCAAGTCGTCCGGGGAGATTTGGCTGTATCGTAGTCCTGGCGCCTCGGCAGCAGGGCGACGTCGGCCCAGGCTGGATCTTCTTCACAGGGGCCTCTTTCGCTGACGATCAGCGAAGCTACGCCCAGTTCCCTTAAAAGTTCGGAAATGGTTCTCCGTGAAGGAACCGGTAACCGAAGTGAAATCCGGTCTTCGACTAGCCTACACAGCCTCCGCGAGGTGTCGTGAGAAGCAAAGTCATCGTCGGTGATGAGGGCCATCAGGCCCAGCGAGTTTTCGACCAGATCTCCCTCGGCAGAATGTTCTCTCAGAGACAGAGTGATCGCGAATTTCAGGGTTTCGCAGACCCAGTGATTTAGATCAAAACGGTCCAGTGTTCCTTCGAGGAATTGATCGATACGGTTTTGGACCAGTGACAAACTTAATCCGAGGGTTCGGATTTCTTCCGGGGTTGGGGCAGATTGCTGAACAAGTTCCTCAACCATCTGGAGTGGAGTTAAATCGTCGAAATCGTCGTTGATTTGATTCAGCTCTCTCTTCAGGTACAGAGAGATGGCCTCCAGACGAGATCGACGATCACCGCCGCCATTTCTTTTTCCTGGCTCAGGATTGCAGTCTGGAGTATCGCCAATCACGAGCGGTGGTTTCCTTCCTGGTTCTGACTTGGGTTGGTCTCGATGTGGGTCGGCGGGAATGATAGCGACTCCTAAATTTTCTTCCAAGCTAACCGGTATTTAGAGGCAGCGATTCGCCAACAGAGTGCCTGAAGTGCTTCCAACGGGCAGAGTGGAAGATATATTTCTTTCAGTGAATTGGACCGATAAGAGCACTCAGAGTTTGATCTATAGAAAGACGGTCGAATAGAAAAATGCCAGCCAGGACCAGGAAGAGACCGGTCACGGGAAAAAGTCACAGCTGAAGTTGACTTTATGCGCCCGGTTTCAGGAGCGAAGTGGCGGAGTTCTCTGCTTCAGATGGGATAGCGAAGAAGGCAACTCGATTCGGTGTGAGTGCTCCGGGTGTCACTAACTCGATGCGGGGATTGCTGCTGTAGCGGCTCCATCACCTGCAGAGAATCAATCGATCGATACTCAGCTGTTGAAAGCAGTGGTACTTGCTGTTCGTTTGCCAGAGAAGTTCTAGCATTTGATGCAGCAAGGGGAGCTGTATACTGAGTCCAGATCGATCGGACCGTGTGTCTGATACCATCACCCGGGTCTTGATTTCATAACTGTGGAATTGAACTGTTGTTAGTCGCTCTCGATTTGAGATAGGAGATTCAGGATGCCGCGTGACGGACATGGCCGCATCATCGATTATCTCCGCATCTCGGTGATGGACCGTTGCAATCTGCGCTGCTCTTATTGCATGCCGTTAGAGGGGCTGCGCTTCTTACCCGAGGAGAATCTTCTTACTGCAGGGGAAATTGCTCTCGTTGCCGAGGCTGCGACGCTGGCAGGATTCCGCAAGTTTCGGATCACGGGGGGAGAACCAACTCTCCGCAAGGACCTGATCGACGTTATTGCGGGAATCCGTGAAGTGTCTCCGATAGCTGAAATCTCGATGACCACCAATGCCATCTTGCTGCCCAAGATGGCACAGGATCTTCGTAACGCCGGTCTTGATCGGATAAACGTTCATCTCGATACCCTCAATGCCGACAGGATTCGACAAGTGATGCGCCTGGCCGATCTCGACAAGATCCTGGCCGGGATCGAAGCCGCCGAGAATGCCGGGTTGGATCCCATCAAGATCAATTCGGTCGTGGTCCGTGGAGTCAATGAAGACGATGTGGTGGAACTGGCGCAGCAGACCATTACCAGACCTTGGAACGTCCGATTCATCGAGCTGATGCCGTTTGGCGACGGGCAAGAATCGGAACTTGCAAAGGACCGGGTCGTGAGCACTTCAGTAACGATGAGCAGAATCATCGATGAGATCGGCCCCCTGGAACCAGTTCCTTCGGCTCACCCGTCGGACGAGAGTTGTAACTACAGATTGCCCGGAGCTGAAGGAATCGTTGGTTTTATCAGTCCGGTCAGCGACCCCTTCTGTTCTTCCTGTAACCGTGTGCGGCTCTCTGCAGAGGGGCGCTTGCTGTTGTGCTTGTTGAGAGATGACGAGGCGGACCTCCGGAGTGTGATCCGTAGTGGCGGTGGAGTAGAGGCAGTTCGCATTGCTTTGAGCAAAGCGATTCTGATGAAACCCGTGGGTCATGCACTCGATAAGGGGATTCACGCCAGTCGTCGGATGCACGAGATCGGCGGTTGAGGACGTGTTGTTGCTGCGGGTGGGGCTTGTTATCTCTCTCGTTGGACTGTTGTTATTCTGGTCGATCGGGGGGGGATTCTCTTCTCCTGAAAAAGATCTGATCCAATCGGTACTGGGGATGCGCGATGGTTTCAACGATCAGGATGCGGGAGATGTACTCGTTCACTGTTCCGCAGATTTTCGAGAAACGGAGTATTTTCTCGATGCCACGTCATTTCGTGGAGCTCTGCTACGCATCTTCTTGAGTCAAAGAGATCGCTCTGACGGGTCATTTATCTGGCAGACCTTGATCGAGGAGGATGAAATCCAGATCGATCTGATGGGTTCGCCGGAGCAGGCTCGGGTCGCGACCGTTTCGGCACCGGTCAGATTTGTGAAGAGAAAGAACCCTCAGGCGAAACCAGTCTGGATCCTGCGAATCGACGGGTTGGCTCAAAAGGAAACCGATGGTCGCTGGCGCTTCGTCGAGGCCAGTTTCAAGACCATCTCGGGACGACAACCGTTCTAGCGCTTCAACTCACATCTCTTCTGGCGAACAGAGCGGCTCCCAATGACAGAACTGCTGACAGGATCAGCAATGCCCACAGGCTAGCCCACGCGACCGTCGCCAGTGATATTTCACCGCCACGGATCAACCCGTCGGAGATCCACAGCCGCTGCAGATCTGGTATCCAGCGCGACCACAACGTTCCCCTGGTCAGGGATCCCACGATCACGCCACAGAGCAGGGTTGCCAGAGAGAGAGCGATGGTTGCCGGGGCCGGTAGGCGAGTCGAAGCTGCCAGGGCCACAGCACTGAGTATCAGGACTCCTTCGTGGACCAGGACCATCGCCCAGATGACGTTGGAATCGAGGACAGTCCACGGTAACCGGAAGGAACCGTCGGGAGCCCAGGACCAGGCGATCAACGCTGCCAGAACCAAGGTGCAGGCACAGTTCCTCGATAGGGTTGCCGGAAAACTTCGCCCTCTTCGATGTGCGTGAGCGGCGTGGATCAGTGCTACAGCTATAGCTGCGATGCTGAGCCATAGAACCGGAGCTTGATCCTCCACGTAATGGGCGTGGATTGTGCGGTGTCTCAGCGCCAGTAACAACGTTGCCATCCAGGAAAGCTGGGCGATGGTGAGGGAAAAGGCGATTCCGGTGAATTTGCCGAGTAGGACGGTGGTTCTCGATACCGGTTTCGTCAGCAGCACCATCACGGTTCTGCGTCGGATTTCGTCTCCCAGATTCGAAGCCGCGGTAAAGGATCCAAGGAACAGGCCACAGCAGAGCATCGTGCTCAACGAGATATCGACCAGCAGTCGATCCTCATCTCCGAGAGCGAAAGCGCTCAGCAGCGGGGAGATCCCCACCAGAATGATTCCCAGCAGTAGCATTACCGCATGAAAAGAAGGCCGTAGACCTTCCGTAGATGCAGCACGTGAGATTCGCCACCAGGCCGAAAGGGTCTTCAGGGTATCTCCTGTCTGACAAAGAACGGAGTTGGAACGTTCTCAGCGAACGCTCCCAGACAATCTCTGTCGGCAGTATACTGCTTTCTTTAACACTCTGGCGAGAGGAGTGAGATCGATGACCTCCGATGTAATTCGGGTCAAGGGTCTGCGGAAGGTGTTCCGGGATTTCTGGCTCCGAGCTCGGGTCGAAGCTCTGTCTGGAGTCGATCTGAATATCCATGGAGGTGAGGTCTATGGATTGTTGGGGCCCAATGGTTCGGGTAAGTCCACAACGATTCAGATCATGCTCGGACTGATTTTTCCGACCGGGGGTGAAGTAGAAGTTCTGGGAACTCCTCCCGGGACCCCTGAGACCAAGAACCGGATCGGATACCTACCTGAAGACTCGGTCTTCTACCCGTTCCTTTCCGGGCGTGAGATGCTGGACCTCTCTGCAAGACTGGGTCGAGTTCCCGATGCGGATCGGCAGCACAGAATTGAGGAGTTGTTGCAGATGGTCGGCCTGTGCGAAGCGGCGGACCGAGAGATCGGCGACTATTCAAAGGGTATGCAGCGACGTATCGGTATTGCACAAGCGCTGATTCATGACCCTGAAATCATTATTCTCGATGAGCCGACCAACGGGCTCGATCCACTGGGGGTGAGACAGGTGAAGGACTGGATCACTGGACTCAGAGATCGAGGAAAGACGATTCTCATCTCGAGTCACCTGCTGGCAGATGTTGAACAGGTATGCGACCGGGTTTCGATTCTTTACGGCGGATTGGTCCAGGCTGAAGGTGCGGTGGAAGAGATCCTGGAACGAGACGACCGTACCCTCTGGATTACTTCCCGACCGGACGCCGACGCCCTCGATGCCGCCAGTGAACGTCTGAAGGAGCAGGGCCTCGATATCATCTCGGTGAAGCCTGGCTCCAAGAGTCTTGAGGAGAAGTTTCTCGAGACCGTCGAACAAGCACGCGAGAAAGGTATAACCACCGCAGGTGCCGAGGCCGGTGGAGGGCTTCCTGCCTTCCTCGGAGGGGGAGACAAGATCAGTTGATCTCCCTCTTCGTGACTCCACTGGCATGGCTCCTGATGGCCCTGGGAATCTTCCTTTCGATCAGTGCTCTGCGCCGGGGTGGTGCTCTGGCAGCGGTGACTCGTACTCTCCTTGCCGAGGTGTGGCGCCGGGGCATCCTTCCTGTCGGTGGGGGCATCCTGTTTGTCGGCATCGGTATGTTGCCTCTGCTGGTGACCGAATCGACCGATGCCGGATCTCGTATCCATTCGCTGCTGGAATATGGCCAGGGTTGGATTGCCGCGACGTTGCTAGTGCTCTCGTTGCTGATGTCTTGCGGAAGTTACTGCGATGAAGTGGTGACCGGAAGGATTCGCTGGCTGGTGGTGCGTCCAGGGGCGAAATGGGCCTTGCTACCCGGGAAGTGTCTCGGAATCCTGGTGGCGCTCTTTCTGCTGCTCGTACCCGCCACCCTGTTCTTGCTGTTACTTGTCGGAAGGGCTTCCGAGCCGCCAGTCATATTGTGGAATCCTCAGGCGGTCGCGGTCGTGACCCCGGAGACACTCAAGGTGACCGACCAGGAGGTAGAGTCATACCTGGTCTTACAGATGCTAGAGGATCCTCAAGGTTGGGGGCTGATGGAAGCGGCCGAAGGTCAGCGCAGGGCCAGGTCAAGGATCGAGAGACTCTCTCGCTCCATCCCCGTCGGCAGTTCTCACGATTACTGGTTTGAGTATCCGAGCGGGTTGGAGCAGGGAGCGGTGATTTCCATGCGGCCTTCTCTGGGTCGCGTTCATCGTTCCCAAAGAGCCCGCCTACGAGTTCAACTCGCTGATGCAAAGACCGAGGTTGTCATTCGCAACGGCGAGCGATCCAGTATCGAGATTCCCGATTCCCTGATCGAAGCCAATCAGTTCAAGGTCGGAATACAATTCCTGGGAGCCGTCGAAGAGGATGTCAGGATCTCTTCAGTCCTCTGGAATGGATCGGATGCGATAGAACTGAGGGTTCCGGATGGCACTCTCGTTTCTGCGCTGATCAGGTCGCAGTTGTTGACTTGGGTCCGGTGCGGATTTATCGCTGCGCTCGGGTTGACGGTATCGACCTTTCTCGGCATGCCGGTGGCGACTCTGTTCGTCCTCTGCTTCTTGATCGCTGCTGCTGGCGGTGGTTTTGCTGGCTCCTTCGATACAAAAACAGCTGAGACCGTTGCCGATCCGAGAAGCCAGGAGCCATTGCAAGTGGTCGTCGATGTACTGGCGCGGGCGGGCGACTTTATCATCCAGCAACTATCTGCCTGGAATCAACATGCCACCGGTGCTCGAGTGGCTGCAGGGGAGAACGTGACTACGGCAGAAGTTTTCAGTGGGCTCGGATTGATCGGTTTACTGTGGGGAGGGACGATCCTGCTGGTGGGCATCTTTATCAGTGCTCGCCAGGAGCATGGGTTGGGGAGGGACCGCTGATGAGTCGCTCCGAGATGATCCCCCTGCTACTTTCAATGATCCTGCTCGTGGTTGCTGCCATGACGACCGTCCCCCTCGACAAAAATCTGGAACAGGATGGGATCTCGTTGCCGGTATCGGAAGCCACTGGAGTTCCTGCCGACGTCTTGCTTTTACAACAGACGCTGGGTGTTTTTCGAGGTTGGGCGATTGATGTCCTGTGGCTTCGGGCTCTCGAGAGAAGAGATCAAGGGGCTCTTCACGAGTCGATGCAGCTGGCCCATTGGATCACCAAGTTACAACCCTATTTTCCGAGAGTGTGGAACTTCCAGTCCTGGATGCTAGCTTTTGAAATGGCTCTCGATAGTCGCGATCCGGATCAGCGCTGGATCTGGGTTCGTGAAGCGATTGATTTGCTCCGGGGACCTGCTCTGCGGGCCAATCCACTCAGTAGCGAGATCCATCATCAGCTGTCCTATCTGTTCTGGTTCAAGATCGGTGAGTTTCAGGACGATGCAGCTGTTTTTTACCAGGCACGCCTCTGTCAACGCTGGAGAGGCATCCTGGGAGATCCCACCGAA
>Ga0310342_100000714_pt1 | contig 19376 bp, 11 predicted proteins | sample S15DNA20500_MG_FD_206155 | JGI IMG/M metagenome (GOLD analysis project Ga0310342, IMG submission 206155) | Marine microbial communities from station ALOHA, North Pacific Subtropical Gyre - S1503-DNA-20-500_MG | ecosystem: Environmental > Aquatic > Marine > Oceanic | place: Pacific Ocean: North...
GGGCAGGAGGACCTCGACGATGATGGACTGGGAGATGCCTGCGACCCGGACGATGACGGGGATGGTGTTTTGGATGGGGCCGACAACTGCCCCGATGTTTCCAACGAGGACCAGGCGAATGCTGACGGTGATGGATTGGGCGACGCCTGCGATGAGGACATTGACGGTGACGGGGATCCCAACGATACAGATTGCGCCCCGTTGAACCCGGGGATTTATAACGGCGCTGTCGAATCCTGTGACGCCGTTGACTCCGACTGCGACGGATCCCTGGTCGATGATTTTATTGACACAGACGGGGATGAGAGGCCTGACTGTGTCGATCCAGTTGAAATCTGCGACAACGGTGTCGATGACGATAACGATGGGAGCGTCGACTGCGCCGATGCCGATTGCGCAGATGCAGCTAATTGCCAGGAGCCGACCTTTGTCCGCGGCGACACAGACTCTGATGGCGTCGTCACCCTGACCGATGGCGTCATCCCGCTGCTCTATCTGTTCTCAGGAGGGGTGGAGCCTTTGTGTATGGATGCCGCAGATACCACCGATGACGGCCTGTTGCAAATCGACGATGCAATCCGAATCTTTAGCTGGTTGTTCATGGGCGGAGACGCACCGCTTCCGCCCTCCCCTCAAGCGCCGGGGTATTCACCCGAAGATTGTTCCGTGGATCCGACCGAGGATGCTCTCGGTTGTGGGAAACCTTCGGCTAGGTGCCGTTAAGCTGTGTTGGCGTGCAGATGCCAGCGACAGGACCCGGATGGTCATTCCGCGAATGAGCAGCCACGCGAGACCTCTTTTGCTGCGACGATTCAGCCGGCTTGCTATCCCCCGGCCTTGTTGATGCTGTCGGAGCCTGAGAGCTTGGTGGCGATGTTGCCCCAGGCTGCGCAGGCTCGGACATCGCCATACGAGAGTGACCTTCCCTCAGGGCTGGAAGTTGACGTTGCACTTGAGGCCGGCCGGCAGGCGATTGCCGGGGTTGGGGAGCTCGAGGCGGATGCCGAAGGTGCCGCTGGCCGCGTCGACGAGGCGGTCGACTACGGTCACCCTGGCATTGTGTTGGCCACCGACAGGGGCCTCGGGCAGAACCACTGCGGCATCTCCAACCTTGATCTGCCCGAATTGCTCGACCGGCAGAATGATCTCCACCAGCAGGGGGGAGATCTGGGCGAGCTTGAGGATCTTTTTTTCGCTCTGGCGGGTTACCAACTCGCCGGGCGAGAGGTATCTCTCGACTACAATCCCATCAATCGTCGAACGCAAGGTCCTGAGCTCGAGGGTTGCCTTGGCCTGCTCGAGGTTGAGCCGGGCCAGCGCCCGGTTCTCCTGGGCCTGGAGCAGTTCCGCGGCGGCCAGCTCCCATTGGGTCCTTGATTTTTCATAGCTCTGAACAGAGATGATGTCTTTCTTGTAGAGAATCTCATCCTGTTTCAGGCTTTTTTCTGCAAAGGAAAGGCCGGCGCTCTTGGTTTGCAGCTCCCCATTGAACTCACTCCTGGCCTTGGCGAGTTCGTACGCCGCCTTCTCAACACTTGACTCGAGATTGGCGAGCACCTGTCCTTTGCTCACCAGGTCGCCCCTTTCCACCTTGAGCGATTCAATGATCCCATCCACCGAGGCGGCCACCTCGACTGTCTGGTAGGGCGTTATAAGCCCTTTGGAAGTGAGGGTTTGAATAGGAGCTGCGGTTGGGCTGGTGCCAAAAAGGATCAGGGCCAGCACGGCGGTAGTAGCGAATGAGGTTTTCATATCAGGTCCTGTCAGTAGTAGATTGTTCAGTACGGCTATTCCGCGACCCCTGAGAAGGCCAGGGTTTTCTCCATTTGGATTTCCATGCGGAGGAGCTCCTTTCTCAAATGCCGGTGTTTTCTCTCCGCACCAAATTGGGCGCACCGGAAAATGAATGAGCCGAGAGCTGGTGGCAGCGGCCGGCTGGAAAATCTATAGCGCGAAAGAAAAAATTCACTGAGGCGCTTCGCGTAGGTCCAGACCAATTCGTCTTCGAGGGAAACGATGACCTCGTAGCTCCCCGGATCTCCCTGGCGACCGCAGCGGCCAAACAATTGACGGTCGATCCTGCGGGAATCGTGCAGCTCCGTTACAATTACGTGCAGGCCTCCATTGCCGGCAACGCCTTTGCCAAGGCGGATATCGGTTCCCCGGCCCGCCATATTGGTGGCGACGGTTATCTTTCCGGGCCTTCCAGCCTCGCAGATGATGTCGGCCTCCTCCATGTCCTGGCGGGCATTGAGTACCCGATGCTCGAGGTTCGCTTCTTTCAGGAGGTAACTGAGGCGCTCGGAGGTCTCAACGGACCGGGTTCCGACCAGCACCGGCCTGTTCTGCCGATGAAGGTCACGGATCCTTGCAACCACTGTCTTCCATTTCGTTTCTGAGCGCGGGAAGACCCGGATAATGTCTCCCGATCGATCCAGCGGCAGGTTCGTGGGTATCCGGATCACAGTGAGCCCGTAGACATCGCCCAATTCCCTGGCGACCTCCTTGCCCGTGCCGGTCATGCCAGCGAGTCGGTGGTAACGCCTGAAGAAGCGCTGGTAGCTGATCCTTGCTACCGGTTGGTTTTCGCTGGTGATCGCGCAGCCTTCCTTGGCTTCCATGGCCTGGTGAAGGCCATGCTCCCAGGAGCGATCCGGCATGGCCCGGCCGGTATATTCGTCGATGATTTGGATCTTTTCATCTTTGAGCAGGTAGTGCTTGTCACGTTCGTAGAGATGGTTGGCGGTAAGGGCCTGGAGGATCATTTCGTTCCTCTGCTTCTGCCTTGTCCAGATTCCTCCCCGCTCCCGGCCCAGTTCTGCGAGTCGTCCTCTCCCGGAGGCCGTCAAGTCGATGGAGCGATAGCTGTAGTTGATCCGGTAGTGGCGTCCGGGCTTTAATTTTTCGGCGATCTCATGGGCGGCTTCATACGCCTCCCTCTCCTGGTTGGTGCTTCTCGGCCGGGAAATAATCAGCGGCGTGCGGGCTTCATCGACGAGTACGCTGTCAGCTTCATCTACGATGGCGTAGTGCAGTCCCCGCAGAAGCAGGCGCTCGGCCCTGTTCCAGCCGCCCTGGAGGTTCTCGAGCAGCAGGTGCAGGCGGCTCTTCTTCCCACCGAGAGAGATGCGATCCCTGAGGTAATCGAAGACAATTTCTTTATTGGTACAGTAGACGATGTCGCAGGCATAGGCCCTCTGCCTTGCCTCGATCTCCATTCCCCCGACAATGACGCCGACGCTCAGGCCAAGGGCCTGGTAGATGGATCCCATCCACTCAGCGTCGCGCTTTGCCAGGTAGTCATTGACGGTGATGACATGGACAGGAATTCCGGCGAGAGCCATGGTAGAGGCCGCAAGCGTGGCAGTAAGGGTCTTGCCCTCACCGGTTTCCATCTCCGCCACCATGCCATGCAGCAGCATCCAGCCGCCGATGAGCTGGCAGTCGTAATGGCGCTCACCGATAGTCCTTCCGGCAATCTCCCGCACGAGTGCGAAGGTTCGAGAGATGGAGTCATCGGGGACATGGTTTTCGCGAAGCTGCATCTTCAGCTGGCTGGCTTCAGTGCTGAGCCCCTCATCCGACAGATCTCGAATTCGCTCGTGGTGGACCGCGACCTCATCGACAAGGCTCCCTACTCGCCAGGGATTTGCATTGGTGCCTCGTCCGACGATCCTGTCGATGCGGTTCCAGGTCCGGTCCAGGAATCCCCCGCCTGGCTCCGTTCGCTCCGGGTACGCTCCGGTGGAAATTCCTGGCCTGTTGATGGATCTATACATTGAACCTCGAGAGGAAAAGCAACCGGAGATCCCGATACCAGCGATAGGCGACAGGCTCCCAGCCATGATAAAACCTGGCGTAGACGTGCCCGCCAACGTTCACGATGCCGCTTTTTGCAGGGAGATTCAGGTCGAACTGGAAGACCCTCTCCATGGCGCGGACTCCCCTCTGGTCATAGGGGTCCGTGGCGACAGGCCCTCCGCCAGCGCTGCCAAGGGCCGAACTGGGAAGCTCATCGGAGGCGGCAGGAACCTCTCTCTGGATAGAGGCATCCAGTATCGCGGATAAATTCTCTGCAAGGCAGACCTCGACACCCAAGGTGTTCTGGCGGACCAGGTCAATCTTGTCCTGGAAGATCACCACCCGGGCAGTCAGGGTCTCGAGGTTCAGCACGTGCGCCAGGGGAGTTCCCTTGCGGATGTATCTTCCAGGCAGGTCCTGGGGTTGAGGGATGATGAAAACCCCCTCGGCTTCACTTCGGATGATATTTTCTGAGAGCTTTTCCCTCGTGCGTTCCAGCTTGTCTTCCCGGTGAAGGATCTCTTTCTTGAGTACTTCAGCCCGGACCCTGTCCAGGAGCCATATTTCATCGTGGCGGGCCCGTGCTTCGGCCAACTCCGCGGTGTGAACGAGGAGCTCGGTCTCAGTCAATTCATCGTGGATTCTCAGGAGAGGATCGCCGGACTTTACGGCGCTTCCGGGCTCGGCGAGGATATCGACAATGAAGCCGTCCGAGCCCGCCCTGATGATGGCTTGTTCAGGGACCCAGATGACCCCATCGGCACGGCTGTGCATGGGAAGGGGGATGACGAACATCAGGAGCAGTGCAGCCAGGGCGATTCCTGCGCTGGTGCATACGGCGCGGGTGCGCACCTTGTACAGCCGTGGGCTGCTGACGATATATCTGATGACCTTGTAGATGGGGAGGAGTCCCCATGCGATCACTGCCCAGATGGCGAGGGCTACGCCGATGAAGAAAAACTTGCTGGCGATGAACATGATGATCGCCGTGAGAATGAAAATTCGGTAGATGAAGGAGGCGATAGAGTAGAAGACGAACCATCGTCGCTCTCCGGGTGTCGCAGGCATTGAGGCTGCCTCCTTATTGCCGAGCAGGTTTTTTTCAAGCAGATAGGCGAGGTGGCGCGTCGATCTCGAGCGGAGGTTCACGATCTCTATGAGATCGGCGAGGATGTAGTACCCATCGAAACGAAGAAGCGGGTTGATATTGAAGAGGATGGTGGATACGCCGGCGATGAAGATGACGTTGAACAGGATCGTGCGGATGAGGCCGGGCTCGATATTCAGCCATAACATGAGGGCGAGCGAGGCGATGAAAACTTCGACCATCATCCCTGCGGAGCTGACAAGTATCCGCCTGCGCTTGCTCCTGAAGGCTGAGGCGGCTGAGGCATCGACGAATGGAAGAGGCGTCAGGACAAGCAACATGATGCCCATTACATGAACCTCTCCCCCGTATCGCTTGACAGCGAAAGCGTGCCCGAACTCATGCAAGGCCTTGAAGACCGGGAATATGAACCACAGGAGAAAAAGGTTCTGAGTCGAAAGGACCCGGTCGACAACATTCTCGCTGAGGCTGCTGAAATGGATGATCGAGAGGACGAGGCCTGCCCCGACAACCAGCCCCCAGGCGATGAAGGCAATCCGAGAAAAAAGAGGCTCCACCCAGGGCATCATGCGGTTCAGGAGCTTCTCGGGGTCGTAGATCGGGAAGCGCCAGAAGAGGGGGCTCATCAACTGCTGGAGCCATTTCTTGCGGCGTTGTTTCGCGTGGCGATCCATGACCTCGGCAGCATCAGGTGGAACATCGGTAAGGAGTACGTCCGCCGAATGAAGCTGGCCGAGCAGCTGAATGAACTGGTCCTGGGTGGGGGCTCCATCCTGCATGCGCTCAGAGGCCAGCTGCCAGATATCTTCTACCGTCCTGGCGCCGTCCATCAACTCGATGAGCTCATAGGAGCTCGGGCTGAAACGATGGTGGCGTTCATTGGCATGGTCCTGGAGAACAAATGTGAGCTCCCCGCGGTAATGGTGCCTGTGAAATTCCGTATGGTTGCGGAGCTTCGGGCGAAGGTCCTGGACCCGGTACCATGAATTACTGTAGAGGCGTTCTTCAGCCATGTCTGATCTTCATTCAGGGCAGCCAGGACCAGAGCTTGAGGCGGAGCCAATCAAAGGCCTTATGGGTCCAGATCCAGATGATCCTGCGGCGGTCAATTTTGATCTTGCTGTAGCCTTCCATGCCCGGGCGAAGGTCGGGAGACTTGCCCTGTGGCACTGATTCCACCCGGAAGAAGTTCTTCCCTTCCCGTGAAATGGAAACAGGGGTGATTTTTTCAACTACAAAGGAGTAGCGACGGGATGGAAAGGCCGAGAGAACCATCTCTCCTTTCTTTCCTTGCGAGAGATCGGCGATGTCGGTTTCATCGATCTCCTGGATGACCCGGTAGGTGTCGAGGGGAGCCACCTGGAAGAGCACATCGCCACGCTCAACGGGAGCGCCGATAGATTGAGACAGATCGCCTGTAACGATAACTCCCTTGAAGGGAGCCTTGACGGAGATCTTGGCAAGCTGCCCGGCAACCTGGGCGAGCTGTGCCCGGGCCTGCTCTACCTGGGCGCCGATGATCTTGACCTGGGCCTTGTTCTGCAGGGCAAGGGCCTGGCTGTATTGCTTTTCCAATTGGTGGAACCTGCTCTTCAGCCGGCTATGCTCCAGGCGCAGATCTTTGTCGTCAAGCCGGCAGAGGATGTCACCTTCGGCTACGATGTCCCCGGCGCGAAAGGCCGCCTTGGAGATGTACCCGCTGAAGGGGGCGACAGCGGCTTGCTGCACCGATCCTTCAAGGACGGTTCGCGCGGGAATCCTGTAGTCGCCATTAGCAAAAATAAAGAAGACTATGGCGGCCAGCATAAACCCTCCGGCTAATTTCCAGGCCCCATAGCCCTCTTCTCTGAGGTGTCCATACAGGCTCTTTCCGGAATCAAGTATTTTCCAGGGAAGGGGTCTCTCATCTCGCCTTTTCAGTTCAAGGTAAGGCCCTGCAAGGGCGCAGGCTGTTTCACAGAATTGAACAGCTTGCCTGCTGAAGGGCTCGGCCCCCATGCTCTCGAGGGTCAGGACCGCAACTGATTTTCCATCCAGGGCCAAGGGGATGGAGCAGATCTGCCTGGATCCGGAATGCCGTGAGAGAGCTTCATGAAAACGGGTAATTTTAAAGTCGCTGGTGTTGTGGCCAGCTTCATGCGGGAATCGGATGATGGCTTCCTGGTCATAGGCCTCGTCCATTGCGGATTCAACAGCCCTTATGAGGTTGGTTTTCTTGCCAAATTCAGCGCTGTGGGAAACAGCTTCCATGCGAATGCGTTGGCGGTGGACAAAGCCGATGCTCACACGCTCGCATTGAAGACGGGTCGAAAGCTCCGTAGCCAGGGCCGAGGCTTCTGAATGGAAGTTTTTTTCCTGCAGTATGGTAGCCAGGAGGTCAAGTGCCCCCTTGATCTGCAGGGATTCCGAGCCTTTCGTTGAACTCCCTCCACCATTGGCAGGCGGGCTGTTTCCGTTGCTGCCATTTCTTGCGAGGAGCCCTTCGAGCCAGGCGGTATTCTTACCCAGCAAAGCGAGGATCTCCCTGGCTTCCTCTTCATTTGAAGCCCCGAGGTCCAATGCGACGGCGCCATTGAGTTTTTCTCCAACCATCAGGGGATAGGCCAGGGCGTATCGGGGGATGTCAGTATGCCCAGGTCCTTTCGGCCCCTCTCTTTTCAGAAATACACCGGCGCCCTCGGCAAGCGACCTCTCAGTCGCCTCCATGAGAGGCTTTTGCGGGGATTCTCCCTTGGGCCAATGGGCGGCTGGCGCGAACCGTCCTGTTTCGGCCGAACCCAGCACCACGACCCCGCTCTCAATCCCCGGGACTTGTTCGCATTGCATCCAAAGCCAGCGCCGAAAGAATTCTTCAGCCGTAGAGGATTGCCCCACTGACAGGAAGGACTGTTCAGGAGAATCTTCTATCGGGTTCGTTCCTGCGATCATCTGCTCAGCTCTTGGTCACTAAATTCATACCCGTAACTACTTAGGAGGATCCCTATCACCCTGAGGTAGCCTGTTTTCAGCGCCTGGTAGCCAGCTTTTGCTTTCAGGGCCTGCGCCTGGCTTTCAACAAGGTCGTTTTCAATTACGCTAACGTTGTAGTAGACGGACCTGCCCGCAGCTAATTTGTTGATCTCAGTGCTGAGGAGCTCTTTCTGGAGATCAACTCGCATATCGAGGTCTTGAATCATCTCGTGCTGAGATTGGAGATTCCGGATGCTCTGGTCTACCTGGACAACGATCTCGTTTTCTAATTGAGCGCGTTGGAATTTCAGCTGCCGTAATTCGTCCTGGACTCGGAGATACCTGTTTTGCGGCCCGCGAGAGGAGAAGGGGATTCTCATCTCCAGCCCGACAGACCAGCTGTAAAAATCTCTGCTTCTGAGCGAATCGTAGGCTCCTCCGATGTCGCCAGCCAATCCATGCTGTGACCAACCTGCCCGAAGGTCAAGTTGAGGGAGGGTCTCATTTTTGGCCACCTCCAACTCGATCTCTTTGTTTGCGACAAGTGTCTTCATCTGCATGTAATCGCCACGCTGGCGGAAGGCCCGTTCAAGGGATTCCATCCGATCTGGGACATAATTGTCGTTAGTCGTTTTAGAGGTTGGGATTACGTCTATACGATCAAAAAGGGTTCCATCTTCTCCTTCCCTCCATCTGGTCAGCAGGGACTCTCCCTTTGGATCGCCAAGGTAAAGAAGGAGCCTGTCACGGGCATTTCTGGCCAGGACCGTAGCCTCAATGAACTCTACCTTTCTAAGAGCAAGCTGGCTGGAGGCCGTAACTAGGTCGACGCTTGAGCGGGCTCCCGCGTCTCTCGCTATTCGAATCTTTTCCCGGTTCTCTACGGCAGTGGAACGGCCTTTGATCTTGGCCTGGTGATTTTTTTGAGCGAAACTGAGCTGCCAATATGCGGATTCGACCTCGTAGATGAGATCCGATGCGGCCTGGTGAAAGCCCTGGCTGGCAAGCAATTTGTTGTTTGAGGCAATGCGCATCCGGGCGGAATTGTACGGATACCAAGCCCCTTTCAGTAACGGCTGAGTTATTTCTATTGAAGCCGTCATTTCATCCTGGGGATTGAGGCCATATATGCTCCCGTAGGCCAATGGCCGGTCATACATGGAGTCGTATAATGTCAAGGCATATTGAGTGCCTATAGTGGTCCGTCCCCCTATAGTCCCGAAAACAGTTGAGCTCCTGGTGGGGTTCACGCTGATCCCCGGCTCGAGACCCTGGGGGCCTATCTCCAGGAAGCTGGCGGTCGGCCGGCGATTCTTAGCATAGGTCCCGCCAAGAGAGAGGTAAGGGTCAAAGACCGCCAGCTCGACAACCCAGTTCCGGTGACTGATGTCGCGTTCGACTTCAACCGCCTTGATGCTGAAGTGGTTCTCGATTGCCAGCTTGACAGCATCGCCTTTTGAGAGGCGCAGCTCAATCTGCTTCGCGGCGTCTTCTTGGCCGTGCAAGCCTGGTGTCGCTAAAAATGCGCACAGCGCAAAGTAGCGAAGTCCGAGTTCATTGTTCATTTGTATATAGACCCAATCAAGCTGACCGAAGGAGCCCGCGATTTTAGTCGATGCCAGGTCGCAGGGCAAATTCACTATCTATCAGAGTATTCGCTTTAAGAGACGACGCTTTTTTCGTAGAACGTTGGGAGGGGGCCCGTGCGGCTGTCCAGTCGGTAAAAGCGAGAATTCTGGCGTAGCGGAGAGGCTGCAAATTCGAACAATCAAGGAGATGTCGTGACCGAAAAACAGGTTCTTGTGCGTTACGAGGAGGATGTGGACGCCGTCGATTGTCCATACGGATCAGTCCGGCGCGTGGTGACAGGCGGGGCCGGAGGGGTAGCCAATGTTCATGTTGTCGAGGTCTCCAGGGGGACGACCCACTACCATGAGGGTTACGATGAGATCTATTACGTGCTCTCAGGGCATGGAGAGCTGGTCGTAGGGGACGAGCGTCACGGCCTGCGCCCGGGGGCTGTAGCGGTGATTCCTCGCGGGGTGCCGCATTCCCTGTGTGCTGCTGGCCGGGAAGGGGAGGAGGGGAAGCTGAAGTTCATTATTTTTGGATCTCCGGCGATGTTGATCGACGACGAAAGGGCGGCTCCTAAAAAGTAATAGTAATTAATATAACTAATAGTAATAAGATATTATAAGTCGAGTGTAGAAAAACAGCCCCGGGGAGGGACGCATCGCTTTTTCCATCGGGCCCGGGCCCAGGCCCGTGCGAAGGGGCAAAAGCGACCCCGGGACAAATATTTTTTTTATCGGGTGTTCGCCAGGGGTTCGTGCTACCCTCTTTGCGAATCGGAGGGCCAATATTCCCTCGGCCTTCTATGAAATCCGTAAGTGAATAGAGATCAGTGAAGAGTAGTCCAGCTGCAGGGATGTTCCCGTTGCGGCGAAGATTATGACCCGGCTTCGGGTCTTTTGAGGAGTGCGTAGTCACGTGGAGTTGGCTCGCAAACTAAATGTCTGGAAGGGGTTGAAGATTCTCTCAGAATCTTCTCGTGGCTCACTTTATGCCCGCGCTGGAGCATGGGGAGAGTCTGCGGCCAGGCCGTTGCGCCTGCTTTCCTTTCAGAAAGGAAGCTATGGGTACGGCACCAGTCCCTGCTCGATGGTGGTATTCCAACCAATCGATGGAGGGCGCTTCCCTGTTGGCGTAAACCGCTTATTTGAAAGAGTTTATAGGGCTGCTTGCATGGATTTACTTGCGTGTCGGTCCTTTTTGTTTTCGATTTTTGATCGTTAAGGTTGTTTGAAATGTAGTGAAGAGGAGGACGGGCTATGTCCCTGATCGGAAATGCCTGCGTGAGAGCCGGATGCCGGATCAGCCAGTCGTTACTGGTTGTTCCTTTTATCAGGCTCCCAATTGTTACCCTGGTTGCCCTTGTGCTTTTAATCGGCTCCGGCTGCACTTTGCAGCCTCATCGTGGTAAACAGGCCTTAAATCCGAAAATACCCGCCGAGATCAGCATTCCAGTGGCGGAAGCGGCTTCTCCGGGGGAATCGGGGGAGAATGTCGCGCTCTCTGAACCGGTCACGACCTCTGAGTCGGCTGCCCCGGAAGGAGGGGGAGGCGCTGAAGAGGCATCGAGAGGCGAAACTGCTGAAGGACTCCAGGGGGGGGGCGGAAAGCAGGGAGAACCTCCGGGCATCTTGACGACAGAGCCCGTTGTGGCGGAAACGAAAGAGGCTGTATCTATTGGAGCTGCAGGCGGAGGCGCCGTTTTCGCAAGCCTGAATAGACCTGGCTCGCTTTCTGTAGCTTCGGTTGCCTCCACTGGGGAAAAGGTTGGCGGCCCGGATCCGGGCTTTTCCGAGGCAGCGGAGGCCAGTGAAGATTCACTCGAGACGGAGGAGGTCTTGAGTCCGGCTCCAGCGGAATCTCCGTCAGGGGCTGGCGACTTGATTGAGGCCATCGAGGCTCCAGCATTGCTTGTTGCCCAGGATAAGGAAGAAAAACCCGAAAAAAGCCAGGACGAGGCTGCATCGAGTGAACCGGCCGCTGAAGAGCCTTCTGAAAAGACGGGTACAGGGGGTTCTTCGGCAGGGGCGGGGGGAGAGGCTGAGTCCACTGAGGCCGAGCCGCCTACTGACGAGAAACCTTCGCGTTTCCCGATGGGTATGATGTGGATATTCGGCGTGTGCCTTGTCTTGGCAGTTATCCAGAACACAGTCGGAAAAAAGATATAGAGGGAAGGGAAGTCGTAATCCTATGAACTTGCGAGAGTTATTGACTGGTATCCCATATTGGAATTAGTGAGGAGGCAGCTGATGATACGGACGGGTTTAGAGAAATCAGGGTTATTTTACTGCGTGGCAAGGTCGTTTCTCTGTATAGCGGCGGTGATGATTCTCCTGGGTAGCGTTGGCTGCAGCAACAGAATCGTCCGCAAGAGCAGGGCGCTCCAGCCTGAGGCTCCTGAGGTGGCCGTCTCGGAAGCAGCCGCTCAAACTGAGGTTGCCGGTGAGGCCATCGGTGAAAATGGCGGGGGTGTGGGAGTTCCGCCGGCGGAAGTGGCGATTCAGGCAGCCAGTGAAGGCGCGGATGGAGCAGATATTCTCCAACAGACTCGCGGCGCGGTTTTTGCCAGTCTGACCACACCTGTCGGTGCCGGACCTCCGGCCTCGACTGTGAAAGAGAATTCCGAACCCGAAGCGGAGCCAGGTTCCCAGGATTCGATCACATCGCTGACCGGGGAAGATTCTCCACCAGTTGATAGCGCGGGGGGTGTCGTAACCGCGGAGGGGACAGATGAAGCCGAGACGGCGCCTGTGGAGGCCGTGACGTCTTCAACTCCAGCGGATGACCCCGTCAGCGAAGAGGTTGCGGAGGCGAGTATAGCCGAGCCGACTCCTCCGGCTGCTGAAGAGACGCCTACGGAGGAGGCCCCTGCTGAGGAACCGGTCGTAAGTGCCGGGGCTGAGGTGGCCAGGGTGGAGTCTCCGCCGAGCGCTATCGATCCACCGATCTCGGAAGCTTCGGCTGCAGCGAAACTTATAACCAACAATCCCCCCTCAGACGCGGGGAGTGGGGGGCGCTCAAATACAGCTTCAGTGCTGTTCCTGGTTCTTGGCGGGATTGGGGCGGCCCTGATCCTGATAAGACGCCGACGAGTGACTGGCTGATTACCAGGCGCGTTCCCAGGACTCCTCCATGTCGGCTGTTTCGCACCGGCGTGGATTGGTTCTGTGGCAGTGATCGGCTATTGCGAGCTCAACAAGGACTTCACGATCTTCGCCGGGGACTCCAAGATCTCTCAGGCGTGGAGGTATCGCGAACTCCTTGTTGAGTCCCTTTGCCCAGGCGATGATGTTGTCGAGAGCATTCCCCCCGACGGTGGAATCGAGGCCGAGTGGCACCGTGTATTTGTATATTCTGCCCATTTGCGTGTCTGACGAGTGGGCTGTCGGTAGGGAAGGCGCCGATTGTAGCATTTTCACGGTGGTGGAAAAGTTGGATCCCGAGCCTTCTCGCCTGCTCTTGTGGGTCTGGATGCAGATGCCGGATGGAATTGAGGCTGCTGGCGCTGAAGTTGAAGCCTGCCGATCCGGATGGCTATCCCGGGTACCAGATCTCGCGGGGGTCGTCCTCGGCTCTTTCGTAAGCCCACGCCTCGTCGATCAGGCGGAGCAGGTCGTATTGGGGCCTCCAGCCGAGCAGGAATCTGGCCTTGCTGTTGTCGAGCCAGGTTGAGTGGAATTCGGTTCGGATATCGACATTGTCCAGATCGTGGGTCCGGGCAAGGTGCTCCGCCACCTTGCGGTAGTGCACGGGCTCATCCATGCAGATATTGAAGGTCTCCTGGCTGGCGACTGGATTGCCGAGCGCCAGGAGGATTGCCGAGACGAGATCGCTTACGTGAACAAAGTTGCGGCAGATGGCCTCGCCTTCAGGATTGCAGAGGACGGGAATGGTCCCGGCTCGCTCGTAATCAGCAGCTTCCTCCGGCTCGACAAGCTCACACCATCTCGGGCCGCCAAACACTTCCGGCGAGAAGGTCAGGGTATAGCGGAAGTCATCCTTTTCCATGATCCAGGGGGCCCGCAGGCAGCAGGCATTGAGATCGTACTGGATGCAGTACTGCTCGACCATGACCTCCTCTAATACCTTGGAGAGAGCGTAGCAGCCAGGGTAGGCGGAATGCCCCTGCTCTTCGGTCACGGGTACGGGGTGAGGATAGAAGAAGTGCCCCATTCCTGCATCTCCTCCAAGCAGGATGAATTGCTCAAAAGGCTCTGAAGATCTCGCCGCCTCGAGTATCCAGAAGAGCCCCTTTACCGTGACATCCATGATGTCTTCGGGAGTTTCCTTGCAGGTGGCGAGGTGGAGGATGTGGGTGGCGCCGGCCACGCTCTCGGCTGCCACATCCCGGTCGGTGATACTGCCCTTGACTACCTCGAGCCGATCGTTTTCTTCAAGGACACGGTTGTGACAAAGCGCGCGAATCCTGTAGCCGGAGTAGCTCTCATCTTGAAGGATCCGTTCGATAAAGGCGGTACCAACCTTGCCTGTGGCTCCCGTGATCAGTATGCATTTCTCAGGGCTGCTGTTGGTCATTGAGGTCTTGCCTGGTCCTTTTCTTTGATCTTCTTTCGTTCGAGCGCTTCTTTTTTGCGTGTGCCCCATTCGCTCAGAACGGCTTCAGGGTCCTCCCTGAAGGCCTCAAGGCAGCCCTTGCAGCATACCGTATAGCTCTTACCCTTGTGTTCCACCCTGATGGTCCCACGCCCTCCGGTCACGATGCATTCAGGCTGCCCGCTGCCGCTGGAGATGGACGTGCCTGAGAGGGTATAGCCCACTTCTCCAAGACGGTAGTGGCGCCCTGACCGGGCGTTTTTACCTTCGTAGAGAACCACGAGCCTCTTTCCTGCGGCCAACAGGTTGATGCTGATGCGCGCGGGCGCCGGCGAGTTTTTCCTCTCAGCCTCCAGGATCTCGAAAACCAGCTTGCCGTCTTTGTTCTTCACGCCTCTGTAACGAGCGTTGCCGCCCTCATCCGGCAGTTCCGCGTTGAGCACGTATCTCCCGCTCTTCTCCGCCGCTGCGAGTTGTCCCCTGCGGAGGTGGCGGGCTCCGGGCGAGCTGAATTCGAGGCAGGCGCGACCATCGGAGAACTTCCAGGCCCAGGCCGAATCTTCTCTCCAGGCGCCTTTCGTCGATCCCCTGCGCAGGAAACCGGCCCCCTTCCATTTCCCGACAAATCCCTGCAGGGGCGCAAGGGCCTCCTTGTCGGCGCGGAGTTTATTGGAGGGTTTGTCTTCCGCGAATGACAACGAGCCAAGGAGCGCGGCAAGCGCAAGGGCGGGGCCCAGGATCGGCCGCGACGTTTTTCGATGTTCGGTCAATTGGGTCATGACCGTATTGTGCCTCCAGGGAGGCTTGCTGTCAGGGCTTCTTTGCCTCTTCCTTGCCGGCGGCTTTCGCGGCTTTTTTTGCTTCTTCCCGGCTTTTACGAATCGGGTTGGAGCCGCCGCGCCCGCTTGCGCGAAGCTTGATGCGCGATTGCTTTGCAAGCCTGGGAAACACGTTGTTCTCCTTGTCCGTATCGGCGGTCTCTTCATGAGGGTCAACCAGGATAGAAGTGATTTTACGGGGGCTGATGAGCAGCTTGGAGACCTCCTGGTTATTCTTTCTCCAGATCTCCGCCGGGATGTGCAATTCCTCGTTCTTTCCGTCTTCGTAGGTCAACTGGAGCAGGACAGGCATGACCATGCCGCCGATGTTTTCGAGGTCAAGAACATAGAAGTTGAGCTTGCTCTCGAGGAGCTCTCTGTCTTCCTTTGACAGCTTCTTGACCATCTTCGCGTAGGCTTCCTTTGCTTCCTTTGTCAGGGCAAACTCATCATGCCTGTCATAGAAGTCCTTCAGCTCCGGAAAGGCGTCGATGCGTTTCGGGAGGCTCGCGCTTCGCCGTTTGCTGATTGTCCCATTTGATTTTTCAGATTTTCTCTTCGCCCGCGCCCTGGATTCCGCCGGGTCCTGGGGGTCGATGGTTAAATGCGTGAGGCCGGTGATGGCGATGTCGGTGTGGTCGATGGTGTAGAACCAGCCGCGGAAGAACCAGTCGAGATCGATTCCGGACGCGTCTTCCATGGTTCTGAAGAAGTCGGCCGGCATGGGGCGTTTGAACTTCCAGCGACGGGCGTATTCCTTGAAGGCGAAATCGAAGGTCTCTCTGCCCAGGATGGTCTCGCGGAGGATCGTGAGGCCCGCGGCCGTCTTGCTGTAGGCGTTGGCGCTCGATTGGACCAGGGAGTCGGCGCTGGTCATGATCGGGACCTGGTTGGAGCTCTTCATGTAGCTGCCGATGGAGCGCGGAATTCCCCGCCTTGAGGGGTAGTCCTGGGACCACTCCTGCTCGGCAAGTTGCTGGACGAAGGTGTTGAAGCCCTCGTCCATCCAGATCCACTCCCGCTCGTCGGAGTTGATCACCATGGGGAAGAAGTTGTGGCCGACCTCATGGATGATGACCGAGATCATGCCGTATTTTTTACTTTCTGAGTAGGTCCCGTCTTTTTCGGGGCGCGCGCCGGTAAAGTGGATCATCGGGTATTCCATTCCGCCTACGGGGCTGTTGACCGAGATCGCTACAGGCCAGGGGTAGGGCACGGTAAACTTTGAGTAGACCTCGATGGTCTGGGCGGTTGCATGGGTAGCGTATTGGTTCCAGAGGGGCATCGCCTCGCTGGGATAGAAAGACATGCACAGGGCGGAGAACCCTTCGCCGGAAGAGGGCATGGCATCCCAGGCGAAGCTCCTGGAACTGGCGAAGGCGAAGTCCCGGACCATGTCGGCATGGAAGATCCAGGTCTTCCGGCCGGGGGATTTTTCCTTGCGGTTTTCAGCCGCCTCCTCGGGGGTGACGATCATTACCGGCTTCCTGGCCTTGGCGGCGGCGGCCAGTCTCTCGCGCTGAGATTTCGAGAGAACCTCGGCGGGATTCTGGAGGGTGCCGGTCGAGGCGACGATGTGATCCTCCGGCACGGTAATCTTGACCAGGAAGCTGCCGAATTCGAGGGTGAATTCCCCGCCCCCGATATACTGGCGATGGCGCCAGCCGTGGACGTCGGTGTAGGCGCACATGCGGGGGTACCATTGCGCTACCGAGTAGATGGCGTTGCCGTCATCGAGGACCTCCTGCCCGGAGCGGGCGCGGATCTTTTTCAGGTCGACCAGGGCGAAGCTCCAGGCCACGGAAAACGAGTACGTACCGCCGCTCTCGAGGGGAGAGGGCAGGTCGACTCGCATCATGGTCTTGACCGTTTTATGGGGCAGCTCTCTGCCCTTGGCATCCTTGACCGAGGAGATTGTAATCGAACCGTCGAATTCGGCGCGGTAGAGGATTCCCCGCAGCCTCTTGTACGATATTCCATCGAGCTCGGGCGCTTCGTCGGCGAGCGGGGTGTAGGAGTGTTTTGAGAACAGGTTCGGATCGAGCTGCAGCCAGAGGTAGGTGAGCTCGTGGGGTGAGTTGTTGGTATAGGTGATGGTCTCGGAGCCGCTGACCCGGTGTTTTTTTTCGTCAATCTCTACATCGATTACGTAATCGGCGCGCTGTTGCCAGTAGGCCGGACCGGGAGCCCCTGAAGCCGTTCGTCTTTCATTGGGGGTTGGGAGGAGCTCCGCGAGTTGGCGAAACTTGTCCGTTCGGACAGGCTTCTGCTGGCTGAAGACAGCCTGTCCGCATGAAAGGAGCATGACAGATATGGCGATAAATGAAAAAACGCTCAAGGGGAAGGCCCTTGTATGTGGGTGTGGTTCGCGATGCACTTGGTAGCTCCTCAATCTTGACGAGGGATGTTCGCCGACCCTGGCGAGCTGCGGCCTGGCCTGCAGAGGCGGGCTGTTCGTTGAGGAAGGGCCCGCTTTCCGAGAAGTTCAATTCAAAGGGCTGAAGAGGGTCGATGCAAGCTCGGCGTCTCGATTAGTGAAAAACTCACGCTGACCATTGAGTATCACATACGGTGTTTGTAATGATAGATGCCGTCGGATGGCGCAGAACGCTCTTCCGGCGCGGATTTGTTTCCATCCATTACAGAAAGCGTCGGCCGGCAATGTCGTACAAGATCAGTCTCCTGTCCTTCCTTCTCGCGGTACTCTCAGTCCAGGGGGTAAGCGGGGAAGCCTCGTTCGGGGGGCTCCAATGGGATAAGGGCCTGCCCCCTCTTCCTGACCGGCATGGTTTCGCAGGCGCCTTTGCGGGTGTGAGCAATGGACATCTCCTGGTCGCCGGAGGAGCGAATTTCCCTGACGCTCCGCCCTGGAAAAACGGCAAGAAAGCCTGGCACGACCGGATCTTCGCGTTGGATCTGACTGCCGATGGCGAACGCAAAGAAGGATGGGTAGAGGCGGGCAGGTTGCCGACGGCGTTGGCCTACGGGGCCTCGGTTTCTTTCGCGGGAAGGGCGATCTTTATAGGTGGCGACGATGGTGCCAACGCCAGCAATAAGGTGTTTTCGTATTCATGGAGTGAGGGCATCTCGGAGTCACTTGATTATCCTCAGCTTCCGTCTCCGTGTACCAATCTTTGCGCGGCTCTCGTGACGTTGAAGTCGGGCGGGGCCGTCATCTTCGTGGCCGGAGGGCTTTCGAGCATTGAGTCGAAAGCCAGCAAGGCGCTCGCCAACTTCTGGTCGCTGACGCTGGATTCCGATGGAGGGCCTGCTGGAGGGGGCGGCTGGGAGGAACTCGAGGCCTGGCCTGGGGCGGAAAGGTTCCAGGCGGCCAGCGGGGTTGTCGATAATGAATTTTATGTAATTGGCGGTCTTCGTCTCGATGGCGGCAAGAGGGTCATGCCGCCTCTCTCGGACGCCTATCGTTATTCGCCGGGAAAGAAAAAGTGGGCTCGCATAGCAGACCTGCCGCATGGAGTCGCGGCGGCTCCATCTCCTGCCCCCCGAATCGGCGAGGCGCATCTCTTGATCGCTGGTGGCGGCGACCCCGAGGCTCTCGGGTGGGCCGGAAGAAATCCGGACAAGTCCCTCGAGGCTCATCCGGGTTTCAGTCGGGAGTGCCTCGCCTATCATTACGTGGTCGATCGATGGGTAGGCTACGGGGGTGACGAGTTTCCGGATGAGGAGATGGACACCTCCCGGGTGACCGTCAATACCGTCGAGTGGAACGGCAGCTGGATCATTCCCAGTGGGGAGGCAAAGCCGGGGGTCAGGTCCCCAAAGATATTCTCTGTGAAGGCGGCTCACGAGGGCTCCTTCACCGTGCTCGACTGGGGGGTGCTGGCCGTCTATCTGGCGCTGCTGGTCGGAATCGGATGGCACCTTTCGAAGAGAGGAGGAACGACAGAGGATTACTTCCTCGCTGGTGGGCGAATCCCCTGGTGGGCGGCGGGGTTGAGCGTTTTTGCCACCCAACTGAGCTCCCTGACCTTCATGGCCACTCCTGCGAAGGTTTTTCGAACCGACTGTACCTATTACCTCCAGGTCCTGACGATCGTCCTGGTTGCCCCGCTGATCATCGGTTGCTTTCTGCCGGTGTTCCGCCGCATGAACATCACCACGGTATACGAATACCTCGAGCACCGTTTCAACCTGACAGTGAGGCTGTTTGCCAGCGCCTCCTTCATCCTTTTCCAATTGGGAAGGATGACGATAGTGCTCTACCTCCCGGCCCTGGCCTTACAGGCGGTAACGGGGATCAACATTTACGCATGCGTGGGCCTCATGGTCGTGCTGGCGACTGTCTACACCTACCTCGGGGGGATCGAGGCCGTTATCTGGACCGATGTCCTGCAGACTGTTGTCTTAGTCGGCGGGGCAATCATCACGATCTTTGTTGTCGCGGGTGGTATCGAGGGCGGACTTGGCGGGCTCATATCCGAGGCCTCGGCGGCCGGCAAGCTCCGCCTTGCGGAGTTTGACTGGGGGGCCAACAGCTATACGAAGCCGGTCCTCTGGGTGATCCTCCTGGGCGGTATCTTTCAGAATATCGCTTCTTACGGCTCAGACCAGGC
>Ga0310342_100000716_pt1 | contig 19369 bp, 52 predicted proteins | sample S15DNA20500_MG_FD_206155 | JGI IMG/M metagenome (GOLD analysis project Ga0310342, IMG submission 206155) | Marine microbial communities from station ALOHA, North Pacific Subtropical Gyre - S1503-DNA-20-500_MG | ecosystem: Environmental > Aquatic > Marine > Oceanic | place: Pacific Ocean: North...
CATATTTCATAGCAATAGCCTGTGTATATGGTTTCACATCCTTTTCTGGTTCTAGAGGAAAGGCAATAGCTTTTTTCATGGGTAAGTAATCTTTGTAACTAATCCAAGGAACTTTGTAGTACTTACCTATTAACAATTTTGCAAACCCACTACAATCGAAAACAAAATCGCAATCTAAATCTCTGCCATCATCTAAACATATTGCGTTAATAAAGTCATTTTCATCAACTTGAACATGACTGAAATTTCCATCTACACAAAATATGTTTCTTTGTTCGCCAATACTCTTTAAACACTTTCCTACCTTAAAAGTATCTATATGTAACGCTACCGTCATATGGTGTAAATCAAGTTCATTTCTATACGCCAGTTTAGCCCCATACGAATACTCATTAAAATCTAAGCCTTCGTTCATTAAAGTTTGAAGAAAATACTGGTTGCAGTTAACATCCTCTTGGTGGGGTACAGAAAATGCAACTGCATTAATTCCAGGGAAGCTATGAAAAAACTTTTTGTTATCACCGTTCCAATTTTCAAAACTGATTCCGCTTTTAACAGAACCCCTACATTGTTTTAGTAGGTCAAATGCATCAATATCAATAGAACGTAAAAATCCCAGGAAACCCCCAGCGGTTCCTTCTCCCACTCCCACAATTCCTATAGAAGTATTTTCTATTAAAGTAATCGAAGCGGAAGGAAATATTTTCCTACAAAACAAGGCAGTCATCCAGCCTGCTGTCCCGCCTCCCAAAACCACTATTTTCTTGCCTTCCATTTTATCTAACTCCTAGAAAACTAAAATCAAAATCCCAACCGCTACCACTACATCTGCCATTGCAGCAATATACATACCAATTAACATGAATTTTTCTGCCCTTGTCATGTCCCACCTCTCTTGATGTAAGCCCCTCCCCTTTAGTGGAGTGGACAGATTTTGAATGCCCCGAAACTTTCGGCAGAAGGGATAACTGCTACAGTCGCAATAGAGATGCCACAAAGGACAAGTACAGCTAATACTATCCACTTCATCTCCTTACTACTGCTTTCCCCTCTTTTACACATTGGAGACAATAAGGCCCAGGTCTATTAGTTAATTTATTTGTGTGTAATTTACGCTTACATCGTTGATTATTGCATCTGCCTGGTTTTCTCATATGTCTTATTAGTAACTGGGCCGTTTTTTCTTTAATAAGAAACGTAACATTTCCCGTGTCCTTTCCTTACATGATGCAGGGTCATTTTTATACCCAATATGCCTGGGTTGGGTATCGTTATGTGCATGTATACTAATCCTAAAATGTTCATTCTTTACTATTCTCTCTGGGACACATCGTTCACCATTCCATGTGTGGTTCTCTAACACCCCGATTGAATCCCTTATTAATGTTCCGTCCTTCCTTAATCTACAAGGCCCACTACATAGCTCCTTTTCAATCAATAAGTTTAATGCAGCTTGTCCTAGGCTAAGACTTGTCCCGTTTTTCATATGTATCACTAGATTCACTCCATGCTACCTCTGCCATAGCTTCCCAAAATGTTAGGTTATCCTCTGCGGGTTCTGTATCCAGAATCACATCACTGATGATGTTGGTTTTAAGTATTTCTGGAAATTGGGGAAAGTACTTGGTCAACACTGTTGCCATCTCCCTTGATTCATCCGAAGGGTCGAAGTATCTAGTTGCATACATTAATGCCTTAGCGATAATGTACTTTCCACGCTTAGTATCCATATATTCTTGTAATTCGGTGCGTTGCATTTCTACTTTCCTCCCAAAAATGTATTTAGGCTTTCTTTAATTCAGCTTCTATCTCCTCAATTAAGGCTAATGCAGCCAATTTTTCCTTTTCTAGTTCTTCCAATGCAGCCGTTGATTCTATAAGGGCATCTTTGTCTGCTACAGCCAACTTTTGCTGTAGGTTCTTATCAACAATCAGAGCTTTCTTTTCCTCCCGTAATGTTTTTATGAGAGCTTCGTTATCCCCAGTAACTCCTTTAAAGGATTGTATCATGGCTTTTATAGCTTGCAGCAACCTTTCCAATTTCTCGACCATTATAATCCTCCATTCCTCTTCAATATCCTCCTTTATTATACTCAAAAATCTAAAATATAAATCGTATTTACCCAGGCACAAATTTTTCAAAATTTTTCTCTTTGTAGAAGTACCTAGGGAACCTATATGGCTAACTTCCCTACCCCCCTACCACAGAACGGGGGGGTGGAAGACATCTCGATGTCCCACTTCCTAACCATACAAAAAAACGGAAGAGTAATATTTGCAGCATACATTAACCTCAGATATGACCCCCCCACTCGTGCCTAGCTTATTGTATCTATCTATGTATTCTAGCCTGCTCATTTCCAGTGTGTAATCCTGCTGCTCAGTTACAAAGTATTTCTTGCGGTTTGATTTTAAAATTGGTTTTTCAAGGTTTGAAAAAAATTCTACGATATATCATTCCCAGCCGAACAGACGTTCTAATTTTATTTTTGATTGATTAGTTGGCAGCACGATGAAATAAATAAGTATGCACGATAAAATAAGTAAGTACATACATCACAAAAAAATAAGCCCCACCTTATTTAGTGGGACTCACTTACTTAAATTATATGTTGGTATTTGTTATCTCATACTTTGATTATCCTCAGGTTTATTTTGCCCTTCGCATTATGTTCGTACTCTTTATGTTTCAGTGTACCGTGGTTATCGTTAACTGAGTTGATGTATGTGGTGCGGATACGCAGGGTATCTAGTTCAACTGCTACGCATATGCTATCCCAGTTAATGTCATGCCGTAGTAACGCCACTGGGTGTCCAGTGTAGCTATGATACTCCACCAGCTTACCGTTGGCTAGTGTTGCACTAACGTCTGCTTTGGAAACATTCCTCAGTGCCATCATATCACTGGCGTGGGGCTTATTAACCATACCGTCTGCGTTGCTTCGGATATAGTCTAGGACGGATTTTACATCCTCGGATGCTATGCTTCGGAAGTGGACTTTTTTGCTGTAGCTTATGAATTCCATTTTGTATCTCCCGCTTTGTTCTTTTCTACACTAATAGTTTAACATGCCGACATTCTATTTGTCAACCCTATCCATATATTCGATTATCAATTCTAGCATAGTTTGAGAATCCACTCCGATTAAGTCTAGCCAAGCTTGGCAATCTGGGTGGTCGAGATATTCTACAGTCTTATCATCCTGAATAGCTTGGGCAACTATGGCAACTACCAAGTCTATGTGGCCCTGTTCAATCGGGTCTGTTGTATGATTGATTTTGGAACCCTGTTCTATCTTGCTCATAATGTACACTCCACTATTTAATCTACCCTAATAATAACATGCCTGGACTGTATTTGTCAATACCCTAATACATATACACTTCACCGTTATCTGTTAAGCGTATATTATTTGCATACGCTATAGGTTCCTCAGTATCTACCAATACGAAACTATCGTACTTGTACGGATTATAGGCTATCTTTTGTTTAGGTATGTTGTTGTATCTATCATTGCTCAATAACGTTACAGTACCTTGAATGTAGGCATGAACGTTCTTGCGGTTCTCTCTCAGAACTCTTGCACGGCCTGCGGGTTGTACAACCAGCTTTGCGTTTTTCAAGTCTACGCTATCCGTATGGTTTATAACACGCCCATTATAACGTACACTCCAGCAGTTACGATGTAGGTTCCGATAGACTTGCACTTGCATAATCACCACTCCACTAAATTACTATACGTAAGTATACCACATCGTATCATAGTTTGTCAAGTCAGAAAAAAGAGTGATATACGATATATCGTAGGGGATGAAAAAAAGAGGAGCGGGATTATCTCCCGCCCCAAATTTCTTCTAGTGTCTGGCATATGCAAGTCTCAACTTTGCTTGCGAACTGCCCACAGTAGTCACACCAATTTTTACTCTGTTGGCCTGGCTCGATGTACAAGTTGCAACGCTTGCACATATAGCCTTCTCGGTTCTCGCAAGCCTCATAGTGGGGCAAGTCCTCAGGTTCCCATACTGGCGTTACTATGGGCCGATTGTATATCTCGTATCCTATCGCAAACATTTTATTCACCGTCCTCGGAGTATTCAAAATCTACGCCTATGTAGTCTGGGTTGTAGAATCCAGTGGTATCTAGGCAATGCCCACAGAATCCAGTTGCGCCACCGTAGGGGATAGTGGACTCGTCCACTTCAAGAATCGGGTATGAGTCGCAACACTCGCTCAGCCAGTTAATTCCGTAGTCCATAATTTCAACTCCTTCTGTTTAGTACAACGTAAGTATAGCATGCGATGTTACAATTTGTCAAGTGTTTTTCGGAGCAGTTTCAAAACTCGCATCAGCAGAAAATTTGAAGAGTAATAAGTCATATACGATATATCGTAGGGAGCTAAAAAAGAGGGAGATTTTACTCCCTCTCAAATTTCGCAACCAGTTGCAAGAACTCCAGCACTTCGGCAGTTGTCTGCCACCCATTAACTTCCTGCCCATCGGAGAACTCATACCAGCCCCTATCGTTGGCAGGCGTAGTCTTACCAGTCTTGCCCCCACGCCTAGATTCGGTAGGCCAGGCTGCAATCTCTGCGTTGTCGCATTGCAGGAACTCTGGTATGTCCTTGAACGGATTGCCTCGGTTGTCTCTGTTGTTACAGTAATTACCTATCCCGAACTGTACGCTTGCAGTCCAACCATTATCGAACTCCAGTTGAAAGCCCATCGGTGTTTTGATAAACATTACTTGCTCCCCCCTAAATAATTTTTGTTGTTTCGCCCCTTGATTGTATTGGGACGAAAATAGATGGTGATGATAGTCTGAGTATCTAGGTCACAGGATATAGAATCTCTGGATGTACCGTTGTCGTGTTCCAGAACCACTCTCTCGGTTCCGTTCTCGTTGTGCCACTCAACCATTGAGCCGTTGTCTAGGATACCGTGAATGTCGTCCACAGTGTAGCCACGCTCAGCCACCCTCTCCAGTAAGTGGTGGGTATAACTCCAGTGGCGAACTGCGTTAATGCGCTTATGCAAGTCCCGAACTGTGCGATGGGCCAAAGCTGTAACATGAACTTTCATTCTCTCGACTCCACTTAATTTATCTGACTGTCTAAAGATACCATAGTTACGCAACTTTGTCAACCCCCAATTTTAAACTTGACACGGAACAGAAAATGTGTCGCAGACATCGAATTATGATATATCGTAGGGGGATAAAAAGAGGGGAGATTTCTCTCCCCTTCTTTTAGTGTATGTAATCAGGCTCCCCGATTAGTCGCCACGGATTGAACTTACGTTGTCTGTCCAATTTCCAATAGCAACTCCAGTCTCTGGTCAGTCCCATCAGTCGGATATAGTCTGCCACTGTCTCGGCTTGAGCCTTCTCGTCTGCTGCCTCAAACCACTCAGCGTCAACGTGTTCCATAGGAACTTCTATTGTAATAACTAGTTTAGCCATTATGCAACCTCTGTGTTTAAGTCTAGGTTTGCCAACTCCGCTAACTGTCCAGCGTACTTGAGAATCTTTTTGTGAACCCAATCTCCCTGCTTGGGTGTAATGAACCCCTTCTCGTTTAACTGCCGTGCAACGCTGCTCAGGAACTCAGCGTCAACCCCATTGAACCCGAACCCGTTGTGTTCAGTGGTAGCACCTATGGCTTGCTCGTCTGCTGTCTGCATCGAGTACAGTTTAAGCAATGAACGTTTTACCATTGTAGCTTGAATGTTCAGGTCTTCGTGATTCAGGAGTTCTAGAATGCTGGTCTTCGTCCACATGGTTTCTCTCCCCCTTGACTTTATGAACAAAGTGTAACATACAAAGTCCAACTTGTCAAGCGGTCAAAAATCAGGAACTGAGGTGGGTATACGATATATCGTACAGCCATAAAAAAAGGGTGGCTGCTCACCACCCATCTTCTCGCTCCAGCTTTGCCCAACTCTTGGGGTATGGAGTCAAGTCCTCGCATTGCCATTCGTGGATGAGCCTTCCCGCTTCTTCCACTAACTCCATCTCACGGATGAACTGGATGGCTTCCCTCACTGTGTCCTCGTCCCACCCATACGCTGGTTGGGCATACCCGAACTCGGAAGCGAATTCCACCAACTCGTCAGAGTAACGGCAGGCATCCAAGTCGCTTACTTCGATGTTGAACAGCTTGCTTGCGTAGGTCATAATGTCTCCCCTCTTGTTAGTATGCAACCATTGTAGCACACCGCCTTCCTAATGTCAACCCCTATCCAAACATAAAGGTTACCCATACTCCAGTTACTATTAATGTATTCAGTACAATCAGGACAGAGGTCTGTCTCCGTCCCTTGCAGTTACCACAGTTACACAGCTTCTTGTCTTCCATTATTCCCACCTACTTATTTGATTGGCGTACACCTTGATGCCTTCCTTAGTTGTTATAAGTATAAGGCTTCCTCCGTGCTTCACCGCTTCCCAGTCTACCCTCTCCCTTCTTCCTTCGGGAAAGTCTATGCTGGCTACCTCTGCTGTCCTTCCTCTACCGTTCAACCACACCTCATCCCCTACACTCAAGTATTGTCCTGCCATAGTCTTCCTTCTTCCTGGCTTCCCATTCCAGATAACCAACGAACATCACCAACTGTTTCCCCAAGCAATGCCCACTTACGTTTCGCATCTTCCTGTTCCTCCAGCTTTAGTTTCCTATATTATACCACATCTGTTCCTTCCTGTCAAGTCCCAAAAAAAGAACTTGAAAAACGGCCCTCTATGATATATCGTAGGTGACCCTTCCCAAAGAAAAAAACCCAGTGGCAGGGGAAACCACTGGGCTTAACATTGCTGGAATATTTGTGGAGGCTAAGGTAGAGTTTCCTCTACCTCATAAGTTATTCCAGCTACTGATAGTTTGATTATTCCAGTTGCGTTAATCATCCTGTATCCTTCCCTTCCCCCACCGTTCTTCCCAAGGTTGATGTCCCACACTGGAATCAGGTCGTAGTCTGCTGGGCTGTAAGGAAGTTCGCCCCCTACCGTGTACTTCTTTACATCCAGTCGGCAGTTCATCGTCCTGAGTTCCCCTGTGGTTCGCTTGATGAACTCCACCCCGAATACTGTACCCTTCGCCCTTGTGCTTGCTATTAGTTCCTTTGCTTCTGCCCTGCTAATCTTCATACTGTCCTCCACTTACTTACTATACATCTATTATAACACATAATCCCTGACCTGTCAAGCGGGGGGATTATTTTTATTCTCCCCCCTAATTGTCTGGCCCTTAGTCCGTTAGGCTACGGGCCACATCCAAGGCATCCTCTAGGCCAGAGGTATCCAAGTTGGCAAGCATGTCCAGAACCCCTGCCACCTCAGAGAACGCACTCTCCAAGGCATCCTTGGCCTCTTCGATTTCGTCCAGCTTGGCCTGGAGGTCACCATCCATAGCCTCTTGGTCGTTTACCGCATCTTGCAATGCACTCAGTGCCTCGTCTATGATACTGCTGTCGAACATTTCTGCTCCTCCACTTGTTTTGATGTATTCATTATAACACGGTTTGCCCAGCCTGTCAACCCCCAATCTGAGCCTGGAATTAATGAGGTTACTCATCGTCTACGGCTTGGAGAAACCTCTCCCTGTCAAAGGCAGGGTTGTCTTCTTGGAAGTAATCCATCAGGTCAGTCAATAGGTTGAATGAGAGAACCACATCCCCCTTGTCGCTTGAGTCCTTGAGTATCTGGGCGAACCTCTTGTAGTCCTTGCGTGTCATTAGTCTAACTCCTCCTCGTTATACTGATTGGCAATCCGTGGGTCTTCGCAATACTCCCACTCACAGATTTCTTGCCCTGGTTCCATTTCTGTACCACAGAATTCGCATTCTTCGTTCATCTGAACATCCCCTTTTTTAATGTACTTACATTATAACACAGTTCTGTAATCTTGTCAAGCCCCAATTTTGGAATACTATTTATCAGTATTCGATTGGGTTGCTACCATCTTCAGCAAGAGAGAGTTCAGGTTCAGCCCAATCCTTTGCTGTGAAATCCTCTTGTTCATCGTCCCAATCCCCTGCATGGTATTTCTTCCACGCTTCTGCCTCATCGTCTGCTGTGATGTAGTAATCAATGTAAACCTCTGGGTAAATCCTCAGAACGTACTGCATTTTTGCACTCCCCTAAATTTAGTTTGTGTAACTATCTTACACTATATAGAACGTTTTGTCAAGTACCTTTGTTACATCAATTTGACACCAATTTGAAAACTGGTTTTTAGGGTGGTGTATGATATATCGTATATCCTGCTCACACAGGAATCCCACACCCTTTCGGGCAAATCATATCTGTGTCGATACAGTTCTCAGTATCGCAGTCTTCTACTTCTTCACATTGAATGGGGTTATCACACTTACCCCATTCACACCTAACCTCATACACTTCCGTTTCCCCTCCGCAAAATCCGCAGAACAACTCTTGTGTAATCATGCTTCCTTTCCTTCCTTCCTTACTGAATCCATTACGTATTGGGCATCCTCACCCTTCAGCAGTCCTTCCTTGTTGATGGTATCCATCATAGTACCCAACTCGTATATCCACTTCCTTGCGTCTTGTCCTGCTTCACTGTACCACTCATTAGTCCGTAGTACTTCCAAGTAGATAGAGAGTGCTGTAACCCAAGTAGGTGGCTTAATCTCGATGCTGTGTGTTGCCATGTCTTTCCCCTCCCTCTGTTTATTTAATGTAATCATTATAACACATCTTCCTTCCCTTGTCAAGGGGCAAAAGGAAAGGGCCGTTAGCATCTTGTAGAAACAAGAGTGTGGGGAGGAGCAGTATAGCCTTTAACCCACCTGTACTATTGGCCCTTGATATTGGTATTTGCCTACCCCCTGATTTGTTGCGCCTTGAGAAAACAAGTTCCCCCATTACGGCTTACCCTTCCAACGTCTTGGATGGGAACAGGTGGACATAGGTGTGCAAGGGATATACCTAACCTGTACTTATGCACATATATATTATACCACCTTCCTTCCATTTTGTCAACCCCCAAAATAACCCCTGTATGATATATCGTAGAACTCCCCTTCCAGGGAAAGAACGTATGTTCTACTTCCTTCCCTTCCTCCACATCTGTTTCTTTATTTGCTTCTTCCTTAACTGTTTAATTTTCCTTATGTGTCCTTCCACTTCTTCCTTGCTTGCTTCCCTTGTATGGGATGCGCCCATTCCAAAGTGTCCGTATTGTTTCTTCCTTCTTCTTCCTTCCCTCTTGTCAGCCTTGTGTTCTTCCATTTTATATTTCCTTGAGTGTGTAAAGTTTACTTGACCTCTTGTAAAGTATACTTATATTATAACACGATTCTTTTGAAAAGTCAATAGCCTATTTCCCGTACCCATTGAATCCTATTTTCTTTAACTCTTGTACTGCTTTACTTGCTTCACTTCCCTTTGGTTGTGTACCGTGGATTAAGAGTGCAAACTTACTCTTGTGCTGTATTGCTATACTCTCATCATGGTCTATATCTAAGTCTAGCATATCTGCTTCCTCAAGGCTTAACACTATTACTGCTTCCCTAAGGTTAAACTCAGTAATCAATTCATCACTTCGCCCCCCCGCTGAAGCTATGAGTTTAAGATTCTGGGGGATTTCATACGTAGTTGATACCCAATACGGAATTGATTTTGTATAGGCGTAGAATACAGTCTCAGGCTTATTCTGGGCAAGGAATACCCAAGCATCAAAATACTTCTGATTAAAGAAATCTCCCCCTACGTGAATCCTAACTATATCAGCATCATTGGGCAAGCTATAAAACAACTCTGAATAAATCCCCTCAAAGTCCAATCCCTTTATAGCATCAAAATTGTACCAACGTGCTTTTCTAGCGTTAGGAGATTTGGCTTCATCACTTGCAGCATAACATCGTATGGTTGTGTCTTTACCATCGGTTATTTTACCAGTGATTTTATCAGCCTTGCTCAAGCAGATTTTTGCTTGTGGGCAACTCCACCCTGCTGGAAGTGAAAACGAATAAACGTTTACAGGCTTGCCCCACCATTGGGCTATCCGCTTTACTTTTGCTGATGTACCTTTCTGAAACTTTAGCATTGCTCTCCCCTTGCTTAACTTATATAACTATTATAACAGACGTTTAGGAATTTGTCAACCCCTACCGTAGAAACTGAAGTTTTCTAGCTTCATCTAATTCATCCATTTCTTTTACCAACTCCCCATGCATCATTAACTCATTGAATGGAAGTAAAGCCTTGTTGTTTAGTAACTCTTTCATATCTGCTATGTTAGAGAGTTCACGCATTACAGGCGGTTCTACTTGTTCCAATGTGCGGATAGCTACTGAAAGTGCTTGCGCTAAAATGTACCGTTCCCGCATGGTTGCAAATTGAATGTCCATTACTCACCCCTTAAATAAATGTTATCCCTAGTATACCAACTAAAGCCACTTTTGTCAATACCCCAAAAATCCCTAGCCCTATCCACTTCTTATACTTTAATAACGGCCTTAGTGGGCATTTTGTTACACGCATTGCTTTACTCTACTCCATCAAAATATTTTCTCATTTCTGCCATATCCAGTCCCTTCCTCTGGTAAGGTTCTAGTTGCTTCCTCTGGTAATCTTCTAGGTCTTTAGTATACCACTCTTTTCCACTTGCGTCAACCACTGGTTTATCAGGATTGGATTCTATCCTGATTCTAGAGTTTGGGTACTTCGCTAAAAGAAACTCAACCATTTGTCCAGCGGATGGAGAATCATATGGAGTGATGGTAATATTTTTAAGGTTCCTTTCGGAATCTCCTTCCCCTCTGTAAAACCATTTACCTTCCACTTCAGTCATTACTAGGTTCATACTATTTATCGTACTCCTTCAATTTAACTGTCTCTATTATAACATCTTTCCCTTCCCATGTCAAGCCCCTAATTGCTTCATCATTGAAAGTATCATAATTGTCAAAGTCAAATTGTATCTGATTCGTTACCTTGTCTTGTGCTTCTTCTTCGGTTTCAGCGTAGGCGTAATAGTTGTGTTCTTTCACGTAGCATTTTTGCACAGTTACCCTAAACTTAGGCATCTTTCCGATACCCTTCCTGGCTTCCTTCCCTTGCCTTCCATACTTTTATACATGCATTGCAAAGTTGCCTTAACTCAAAGGTATCTGCGTTCTCCCTCTTGATAAATTCAACACTACATACAGCACAACCTTTCATTTCTGGTGGCCTCTTTACTCTACTGTGTGATGCTAAGTCCCTTATCGGATGGGTGTATGGATAATCCATATTAGTATCCTTGTACATGATGGGCTGAATGGTCTTCCATGAATAGCTTGAAGTCTTCCTTCGCAATGTCAGGATGCTTCCCGTAGAAGTCCATTAGGTTCTCTACAGCATATTCCATTAACTGGTCTATTTCCCATTCCTCTACCAAATCATTTACGAAATCACCAAGGTCAAATTCTAGTTGTTCCATTATTTCTCTCCCTGCATTTTCTTAAACTTCATCATACAAAGATTACGCACTTCCTCTTTGGAAAGGTTTGCGCCATTTGCTACATTGTGAAAAATCAGTTCTCCCAAGATACCAACAAAGAGTTTAATGTCTTCCTCTGGTAGCCCTGTTTCATCGGAGTCTTTGTCAAACTCAAAACCCCATTCCGCTTCTGCTTCTTCAGATAATATACCCTTCTGCATTTGTATTAACTCATTTAACTTCTTGTTAAATTCGGGGTTGGCCTTAATGTATCTAATATCTTCCTGCATTTATCATGCTCCTTATTTAGTCTATACTTATATAAACGATATGAACCATGATTCCGTTACATCCTTAGTTCAATCCTAGCCCTTCAAAGAATTTGGCATCGGGTAAAGGAGTTTTATCTTGGGGATGCAGTTCATTCATTTCTTCATCAGTCAAGCCTTGGAAACCCACCAGCAAATCCATCTGTGTTATTAGATGCAGGGCTTCGGAAGTTATACCAGCAGTACCATCTTCCTCTATCTCAAACTTGTCTAGAAACGAATCGAATGTAGTTCTATCTTCCATAAACATTTTAGTTAGAAGATGAAAGTGCCACCTTTTAGCAAACGCATGTACTGCACTAAACGGTAAATTACCTACCCATGCTTCCGCAACTGCTTCAATTTTAATCCAATCTTCTTCAGGTATCCTAATGAACCCATTCCGTTTTTCTGGTTCTTTATTATCCATCCCTTACTCCTTACCACTAATTGGTATACAGACCCTGTAATGGGGCTTACAAGAGCGTTTTAAGCTACTCCTGTAAGCACCTTCTCTGCACAACTAGTACAGTATATCATGTTTATGTGATTTTGTAAAGTGTGTTCTTCATCAAACCTATTGATTGTGATGCCAACCGCACTTTTCTTATCTAGATTGGTACGGCATCTGTTACACGTTACATGGGTACTAGGTGTATTACTCATTAGTCTAGATAATCTGTGTTAACGAAATCAGCCAAAGCCCTAGCCTTACGGTCTTTTATTTCTTGAGCGGTTTCTTTCTTGGCCTTGCCTGTAAATAGATTTACCAAAAAACCAAACATATCTGTTCTCCTTAATTTAAAATGTGGGGGGCTTGCGCCCCCCTGCTATTACCCTACCAGTTCAAGTGCTTTGCGGAAAGCCCTGGCCTTGTTCTCAGCCCTATCACCAGCGAGTATATTGTAACTGGCATCCCTACCTCTACGGTAGTCTTCAGTCTCTACAACTGCTTGCCAGATTGCCCAAGGGGTTCGGGCTAGGGAAGCATGTCGCTGGTTGAATACATCGTACAATTCAACAGCGTGTTCACGTATCTTCTCTTGCCTTGCTTGTGCGCCTTCGTACCGTTCAAAGTCAGCTTTGTTATCGTTAATGATTCTAAGGTAATCATCTTTGTTCAGAGTATCGGGGCTAATGGAATCCTGAATCTTAACCCTCTGAGGTTTAGATGGATTCGGATACCCTGCCATAATAACTTTGTTAGCTTCGGCCTCAGTAATGTTTACCGTAGTCAAGCTATTCATAGCTGAAATGGTAGTCTCTTTAGCATTTAGCATCCGCTGGAAAATGTCTGCATACCATTCTGAATCCGCAACAATGTTACGGTTATGTTCTAGTTTGCAGTTTACCGATGCTTGGCTAAGTCCAACTGTCAAAGTGTTTTGGCACACAACCCTAACAGGAGTGAACGCAAAGGTCAAAGCACCTAGTCCAGTTCTATGGTCTGTTACCAGATAGAAAAGGTTGTGGTCTTCACCAGCAATTTTAGCCTCACCAGCGTCCAACGTAAGGAATATCTTTTCGCCCTTACCAATCGCACCAGCAGTTTCTACTGGATACTGTTTGCTAATTGGGTCAAGGATACGCCCCAAGTCTTCAGCCTGAATAGGAGTCCATTGTGAACCAACCGTCCCAAACAATTCCCACTTGTTAGAATCATGGGTAGGTTCTCGCAGTACCCCAAAAGATTTGGTATCAATCTGAGTACCATCAGGAGCCTGTACAAACATCGGGTACTTCTCAACCTTAAACATAATGTCTGCACGTTGCATTGCTTCAGTAGCAGTCAACTGTAGGTCTTGTGGGAATACTTCTCCCAACCGATGCCATGCTGGTTCTCTTCGCCCCAGGAAACGTTCTCCGAATAAACTCGCACTCATTCTTTTCTTACTCCTTTCATTTAATTTCTTGAGTGTATAACTATTATAACACCTATTTAATCTTTTGTCAACCCTCTATTTTCTTCAAAGTTTACCGCATCTAATACGGCTTGCTCACCAGCTTTAACCTCTGGAGCAGCATATGGATTATTGTTTATATAGTATTCAGCCCTACGCCTTGCGTCTTCTAAGGAAGGCGCATAGCCTATAAAGCCAAAGCTATCCATACCGCCAATGGCCCTAGTAATCCCTGGTACACCGTGCCACAAGTGTCGATAAGTAACTGTACCATCGGCCTGTACTTTGTGGCAAACATAAGAATAGTGTTCTTCTCTTGGGCCATCATTCTTCTCCAACTTCTCTACATCTATTACATCGTTACATACGTAACACATATTGTATTGCTTAGTCTCCAACGTTTACCACCTTTCTTTCATCTGATAGATTTCGCCACATTGCGTCCCACTTTCTTTGCATAACCAAATCTTCATGGTTTAAGCCCTTTAGGTAAGGGGTAGTCAATTGCCAAGCATCCCCATAAGGAATCCATGCTAGAGTTAAGGGATTCTCATGCACTACCATATAATATGCTGAACCATCTGCTACAGGAAAATGCATTATATTCTCCCATCCTATGGAATCCATTTCTGCTTTCTCTTGTGCCATGCAATCATAAATATCTTTACAATCACAACCTTGCCCACCACGATAAGTTTGTTTATCCCAATGTCCTCTTACATGTGCCTTCAATATTCTAGCCATTATCTTTTCTCCACTCCTTTTATTTCTATCCCCATTATAACACAACTCTGTTAATTTGTCAAGTCCACTTCTTCTATTTGAAAATCGAACTTGGCTGGCCCATGAAAACCGAATTCTTCTAGTACATGTTGGAAGCCACGCATGATATGTTCTGATTCATTCTTTACGCTTTCTTCTGCAACTTCTTGATAGGATTGGGGAAACTTCAATGTACGGTTTACCATCATATCAATTGGGAACGAGAACGTCCCTGTTACCGTAAAGTTCTTTGGAATCATGTATGGGTTTTCATTGTTCATCTTATACTCCCTTAATTTCTCCGCACCTTGTACAACGCATTCTTAACCACGTTTTCTCTAGAGGCATCCAGCAATGTTCATGTTTCTTTTTGAAAGGGTTTGTCAACTTTCTCCTTTTATTATAACAGTTATTTTAATTCTTGTCAACCCTTTGCTAATTCTTTTTTGTGTAGTTCATCTGCACAATTCCAGCACATTCCTACTACTTTACCATTTAGATTTTGCCAAGAGAAGAAACCAGCGTGTACATTATCTTTCGGTTTCAATCCGCAACTCTTGCAAATAGTTGGTACTTCTCTCTTATCTTTCTTCATATAATTCAGTCAACTTACCGCAACGTCTACACGTACCTTCAGCCGTATCCCCTTCCACGTATACTGAGGGGTAATCCATTAAAGGTTGTTGGTGGCATTGAGTTCTCCACACAATGTTATCAGTTACATTATGTAATATTTCTGTACCGTTTTCTTCACTATGTATCACGTATGTTAGTACCATTATATTATCGCTCCCGTTAAACAATTTGTGAGTCCTGGCAACCACCCTGTAAATATTAACCATGTCATTTCAAACAAACTAAAGAAGGGCGTAGTTTCCATATAACTTCCTAACGCTAGTTTACAATGATAGCCTATCATATCTTTCCCTCAAAAAATTTAGGGTAAGTGTTTTATTCCTTACCCTAAGTATACCACAGTTATTTAATCTTGTCAACTATCCTTGCATAAAGGAACTAATCACTTGTGGTTCTGAGTGGGAACAAGTCTTGTCAGTCCAATCCATGTACACACTATAACTCTTTTGCATAGTGGCTACGCAATCCCTGCAAAAGCAATCTGCGTTTTTAACCATCCATTCAAATTGAGCCGTAGCGGATAGTTGATTCACGGCTTTGATTCTTCCTTCTCTTCCATGATATTTAGCGGTGTAATACTTTGCCCAGGTTTGTTCCAGTTTCTCCATATCTTTTGCGTCCATTCTCATACTCCTAAATATATTTATCGTAATCTATTCGGCTATTAATTACTTGATACGTGTAGTCATGTCTACTCCTTGGTTCTGGATTGAGTACAGACTCTAACGCCTTCTTCCAATCGTCTACTCTATCAGATGCAATCCTTGCTTGTATAATTAACTCTAGCATTTCCTGATAGTTCTCTATGAACGTGTCCATAAAGGTTCCATAGTTATTCATTATACACCCTTTTCTCCGAATAGTCAACCCCCTGCCAATGAACCTTTAAAGCAATGTCTACAGCATCTGATAAATTTGAATTAGTTACTGTAAAATTGTTGTTGTCTTTATCAGGTAATTGTAATGTCCATTGGCAATAGTTTCCTGTATGCTTCTCTTTCCAATTCCTCATCTTTACTTCGGCACACCACACATCACCAAACAATTTCCTAATAGCTTCTACATCTGTATCCGATAAAGTCATTCCTGTTTGAATTGCGTGGGGATTAATCTTCTGTACCATCATCACCTACCAAAGCCTTTCTAGTTAGTATAGTTTCCTGTTCAATTACTTGGGATACTTCCCGAATGATTATGGTTTCCTGTCTAATGATTATAGTTTCTTCTAGTAAGTCCACACTAATTTTTAATAACCGTTTAGATACTTGAAGTATCTGCCAATTTATCCACACTAAGAAGAGAGTAAGGCCAGCCAACCCAACACCAGCTAACGCATATAAAGCGTCTACCATTATTCTAGAGGGTTAGCGGAAATATCTACGTTAGCATTGTTTAATAGGTTCTCAAATATTTTACGTTCTTCTGATAGTAGTTCTTCCTCTTGAGGAGTTTTACCAAGTAGAGCCTTATAAACCTTCCGCTTTAGATTATAGCCTACCCTTTCTCCATTAATAGTTATATAACTTAAACACATTTCTCTAAGTATATACAACTCAGAAATATATAATTCTATCTCAACTGGGTTATTATTATCAGCCGTAGCTAATATAACTGCACCTAGTTTATCTAGCATATTAGCTGGCACAGGGATTAAAGCCTTCGGTGCTAAAGGTCTAAAGGGTAGTGGTAGATTAGCTTCTGGTTCAATTAACATTGTTACCGAATCATCTATGAACAAAGCCTCGTTTCTAGTAAGAGAAATTATCCTAGTGCCTTCTTCTTCCAGAATATTATCATCCCATTCAGCGTGATTCATGCCATGTACTCCCTACCGTAGAATTGCATCTTGCACATTTAAATACTACAAACTGTCCTGAATTCTCAGCTATCCACAATTCAATTATGGGTGCATCTTTAGAAGGATGGTTCCCTACTCTGCATCTAACTTTGTTCAACAACTTCTTCAACATCATATTTAACAACCCTATGTTTTTCTTTCTTAACTCTATGTTTCTCTTTATGCACAGAGTTTTGAGCCTTAACGTTTCTACGTTTGATTAGTTTGGAATCTCTATTCTTCGGTTGTTTCATCACCTTTTTCCCACACAAATAAGACTTGTGTTAAAGTATTAGATTGACAATTGGTACACAATAAATCAGGTTTAATGTGTTTTATATCTAGATAAGGTTCTGGTGGATGAAGAAGCATCTTAGTGCCAGCCAACAAAAAGTCTACCCACTTTCGGAATGCAATATCATCTGGATTAAACGTGTCACAAATATTACAATGTCTAATGAACATTGGATTTAAGGTTGGCACAATCAATACTAACTCCTCCACAGTATCTAGTATAGTATTATTATACTTACCTTTCATCATGTTCTAACTCATGTATGAGATTGACCATGAACATGGCTAAGATTCTTCTGAAACTAGCCACGTTTCTTTTGCGAATCTCAAGGTCTGGTTCTAGGTGTAACCCCACAAAGAAAGTCCCTGCTAATGTGAAACCATTCACAAAGTCACGGGGGTCATCAAATGGATAAATTTCAAATGCTTGAAACTCATCCTTCATTACATTATGAAGATTACTTAGCATCAATTGGAAATAGTTACGCCAAGCCTCTTCAGAACTTCTATCGCCTTCAGCCCAATCAATCGGGTCATTCATCTTTATAATCCTCATCAGTTAGATTAGGATTCATTCGTCTTTCAACTTCAGCGATACGCATTGAGAGAAGGTCTAGAGATTGTATTACCTCATCAATTCTATTATCTACAGTCTTATAAGAATCTCTAAACTCTTCTCCCAACTGTATCAGGTATTGCATTATGTTGCTCATAGATAGTAGAACTCCCCTAGGCTAGAGGCAGATGCCTACAAGTAGTAGGCCGATGAGGAACTTAACGGGGTCTAGGATATTCATATCCAACTCCTTTAATTAAAGTTACCTCTATTATAACACACATTAAAGAATCTGTCAACTCTTTAACTTGAGGCTATTTCAATCTCATCCTCATCTTCAGGTATGCGGAACTCTTCAAGAAGATTAACCAAGGCAGCACAAGCATCAGCCAATTGTCCTGTAAGTTCATCTAGTTCTTCGTTAGTTACTTGACGGTCTTTAAGAACATTATTAACTCCTACCCCCAAGCAGGCGAGTTGACCATAGAATTCTTTGGCATCTTTACCCAATGTTTTATTGAGCGAGATAAAAGTTAGGAGCAAATTGATATAGTTAGTTAGTTTTTTCATTAGACCGATACACCTAAAAATTCGTTGGGTTCCTCAGGTTCTTCTTCATGGCATTGCTCACAATCGCATATCATGCAATCACACTCACGTTTCTTTCCAAAGGATGCTTGGTCACATGTACATTCCTCACAGGAACAATCTGGGTCTTCGGGCCATAGTTTAATCTGCATATTCATCCTCTATAATTAAGGGCTTCCAGCAACATACTGAAAGCCCCAAAAATTGTCAGTACTCTGTACTACCTCTTAATCTTTTTCTAGAACCTTCATTCCTAATGCACCCATTAAAGTTACGCAACCTGTGGTTATCTCTGTCTTTCCTTCCAACAGAGACATTCCACCAAGTCCTCCTAAGATTAACATGACTACTAATATTTGTGGTCGCACCTTCTCCATCCTTATTACTTCTTTCCAGTGTCTTTAGCCCAAGTCCAAGCATCTACTGATGCAGGGTGTGTGTGGTAATCCACGTATCGTTTCACTAACCGTTTAATACAAGCGAGTATTGTTTTCACCGTGTGTCCTTCGTAATAAAATTATTCTCCACCACCCAACAATCCACCAGCTAAGCCAGCTAACGCTCCAATAATCTTCTTTAGTTCTTTCTTTTCATTCTCGTCTTTATCCACCTCGTCTTTATTATTCCCTTTGGCATCAAAGAAAAAGTTCTTTAGTTCTTTATCAGCTTCCTTATCATGGTCTTGAACTTTATTAAGCCCCTTCTTCCAACGAGATTCTTTTTCCATCCAGCCCAAGAAGGATTTAGTTATCGGCATTTCAGGAGAGTTTGCACCTTCTACCACTCCACCTCTGTGCCAATCTCCAATTTGAGGGGGAGTTAATGCATCATCAACATGAGCAGCCCCTAGAGTTTGACCAGCTTCATTAACTACCTTTGGGTCTGATGGTATGTAGAAGGGGCCAACCGCACTTCCTTCCACTACAGGAACGTATCTACCAGTTTCGGGTTCGGGTTGTGAGGGCCATCCCATTCTCTGAAGAAGACTAGCGTGTTCATGCTCCCTTCCAATTGCATTATAGAGTGTGGGGAAATCATTCAAGT
>Ga0310342_100000717_pt1 | contig 19360 bp, 26 predicted proteins | sample S15DNA20500_MG_FD_206155 | JGI IMG/M metagenome (GOLD analysis project Ga0310342, IMG submission 206155) | Marine microbial communities from station ALOHA, North Pacific Subtropical Gyre - S1503-DNA-20-500_MG | ecosystem: Environmental > Aquatic > Marine > Oceanic | place: Pacific Ocean: North...
TTCATTTGAATCTACACTGACTCATAATTTCTGTTAAACACGCCAACAAATTAATCTCTTGGTCAGCTACAAATGCTGATTTATATTGATACTGACCAATTAAAATAATAGCAGACGGTATAGTGCTCGGTTCCATAGTATAATACAAGTTGTCGTAAATCTTACGAAAGATTTTCGTAGGGTCATTGTCGATATTATCGACTACCCATTTACGCACCTTGGTAAACTCCTTATTCTTGAGGTGGAGGGTCAATTCTTTCAAATTAATATCTGAAAGATTGACAAGAATTCCGGAGTCTATTTCACCCGCAGCACTATACCGCTGCAGTTCGTTCAACACTCGCCGGTTGTCCGGAAAGTGTTTCATAATGAGTTCTGCTACAACTTTGTTATCGTATTTTATATTCTCCTCATCCAGTATATTGCCACAACGATTAAGCAATTCGTAAGCTAATTTATCACGATTGCCATTTATCTTAAATTCAATAACTGAACATCGAGAATGTAATGGTTCGATAATTCTATTTTTATAGTTAGCTGTAAATATGAATCTACAGTTATTATGAAATTCCTCAATGAACCCACGGAGAGCAGGTTGCGTACTTTGAGGATTGAGGTAGTCTGCCTCATCTAATATCACAACTTTAGTTCCACCAGTTAATGATACAGTAGAAGCAAAACTTTTTATTTTACTTCTAAGAACATCTATGCCAGATTCTTCACTGCCATTGATGATGAGGTAATCTGTTTCCAGTTGCTCACACAAAGCCTTAGCAACCGTCGTCTTACCAACGCCGGGTCTGCCAGACAATAACAAATTAGGAATTTCTTTATTCTTTACGAACTCAGAAAAGCTTTTCTTGATAGCCGGAGGAAGGATACAATCTTCTATCTTCCTCGGTCGATACTTCTCCACCCACAGTACCTGCTTCATGCTCGTTCACCTCACCACACCAAGGACAATAAAAGTCCTTATGATTAAAATAATTTTGGGCCCTATCCATTACTTCAGTAGCAATAGACCACCATTGACTACAATGCACACAACTGAAGTGTGCAAGTAATTCAAAAGCTCTACTCATTCGTTGCTTCCATAGCAATCCAATATGATGCTTCTTCACCAACCCATTGACTAACATTAGCTGCTGTTGCAACTCTAACAGCATAATCACCAGGTAACATCTTCAAGTTCTCTGCCTTGAAATGACATCGGAACATTCTCCAAGAACCGTTTTCAGATGTTGTCTCTGGAAGTTCTACAGAATAATTATTAGATGTTGTATTTTTCAAGTCAGTTACAGTCACTTCACCGTTATGCATAATAACATCGGGCAACTGCATTACTGCCGAAGCTTTCAAAAGATTTTGTAACAGTTCTTTATCAATATCAAAATTCAAATCAATTTCTGGTTCATTGAATGTTTCTGGTGGCAACGTCAAAATGGACGAATCCGAATACATATAAGTAATCTTGGTACGACCAAATTTCATAGTCATATGACTATCTTCAAATTCAATGTCAGCATCCTTTGTCATACTCAGAACACCAAGAAACTCATTGAGGTCATAGATACCTACATTCTTAGGAAACTGTTCCGGTACACCAGCCGAAGCCAAAATATTTTTCATTACAGACATTGTGCGAATCTGTTTACCTTCTTCAATCAAAATATTCTGATTAATCTCAGCAAAATTCTTCAGCACCCCCACCGTTGCGTTACTTAATTTCATCATTCAAACTCTCCACATATAACATAATAATACCGTAATGTAAAATTTTCATAAGGTCAGCACGGTTCTTTCCGCCCTTACGGCCATATCTCTTGGCATACTTCATAATGTTACCCATGCAGAACCCTTCACCGTGGCCTGCATCAATAATCATATCTGTTGCTTGATACTTGTCTGTTGAATAATGTGCATTATAAGTTGTGTTGATATAATCCAACAACTCTTTGCACGCCTTGTCTTCATCAAATTTGTATTTCATATCTATAAGTATAACACAATTATTTGTTGCTGTCAAGTTTTTTCTTTTGATTTGCTTGCGACATTTTATAACCTCTATGAAATTTAGAAGCTGTTTTAAAAGATGATGTTAATAAATTTTGCTGATCTTCATCCTCTTGAACTTTAACAGTATAATCAAAAGTTTCTCGACGTATGGGTATATACATCGCTAAAGGAGTTCCTCTAGCAATAAAAGTTTCTCCATAATTATGTATAACCATCTGTTGATTTATTTCATGGTGTATATCAGTCCAAATTGTGCCAGGCAAAACAGTAAAGTCTGGATTAAAATGATAAAACATCGGCAACTGTAGTAACGAAACACCGGGCGGAGTTTTAACCCACCAGGGACAATCAGGTTTAACAACAATCGCACAATTTTTCTGAGCATTATCTGGTAAATGATGTTTATATTGAGCATCACCATGTATGTGCCACTTAAATTGTTTATCAGCAGATTTCCAATGATATTTCCCATCTTTCTCTACATTAACTATCAAATCACACCATAAAGAAACTACATAACCTAATTTAAAAAAATCTGGCATGGCAGGACAATTTTTAATCGTTCCAACATCTGCTTTAGGATGAGTATCTGGAATCTTTTTATGTGTTTTTATAAACCAATCTGGTATAAAATTCTGAGACAACTGTATAGGTTCAACTTCGGGCAAACCTACCATATGTGTCCACCAGACAATTTCATTATTATTCTTTTTAAATTTTAATTTCATTTTAATTTCCTAAACATAGTTAAACTGCCCTGTTTATACTTGTTAGGTTCTATTATATCCATGCGAAAATATTTTCCTGATATATTATTTAAAATATTATCTAATGAGGGGCTCGGCTTACCTTTAAAATAAGTAAAATGAAATAAAATATACTCACTACATATAGACCAATATTCTTTTGTAAATGCTTCATATTCTTCTGGCCCACCACAATCAAACCAAACAAAATCTTGCTCTGGTATTTCCTTAGCTAAGCCTTGAAAATCTTTTTGATATAATATCCAATCTATATTATTATCTACCTTTAAATTTTTTATTACATCTATACTACTCTTATTAGGATAAGATTCACTTAAATTATCTATAGTAGTAAATGTGGGTTTATATCCTTTTTTAAAATACTCAGGCTCACTATTCTCATCAAACAACACTATTAAATTTTCTTCCAATGCTTTTAAAATAAAAGGTGTAGTATATCCAAACCCTATCTCAAGCACATTTGTAGGACGAATCATTTTAATTAAAGAATATAAAAGAGGTCCTACATTTTCTGTTCCTGCTCCCCCTTGATAATATTCCTCAAATTCAAGAGTGGGTGTCGTATCACTATACTTCCATTTTTTCATAATAAAGATTCGGCATTCATATTAATAACTGACCGAACAGCTGCCTTTCTAGGACTAGCACCTGCATGAAAAGTCTCTCCTGGAAAAACTACAATCTTTCCCTTTTCAGGAGATATTCGTTCTATAATGTTACCTACATCATCAAAGAAAAAAGTATCGCCATCACTATCATTAACATAATAGATAGCAGTCCAATGGGGTCCGCTTCTATCATGGTGTGGGGTATGATACTTATTTTTACCCACCTTACTCCGTAATAATAAATTTGCCTTAATTCTTTGAAAAAATTGTAGTTGCGAAGCTTGTAATACACCCTCTATCTTTAACATTAAATCAGAATTTTGTTTACCATTCTGAACAAATGTATGAACTAATTGTCCAGATTCTTCAATGTCAGGAACATTTGTTAATACAGGTGCATAATAATCATCATATTCTTCACCAGTTATAGGATTTTCGCTAGTAGATTTACCGGCTCTTATAAACCAAGGAAAATCAAATGAAAATAAAAAAAGATTTTCAACTTTATCAGCAACATCCTTCTCTACAAAATATGTATTCAAAATAACAGTCATAATATTAATAAAAGGGGGGTGCCCCGAAGGACACCCCATCAAAAAACCTATTTGATTTCAATAATCCTGGGTTTCTTTTCCTCAGGAATAACACGCTCTAAATGAATCGCGAGCATTCCATTCTTCATCTTGGCATCATTAACAACAACATCGTCAGCCAAAGTCCAACTGCGACTAAACTTACGATATGAAATACCACGATGTAAGAGTTCCGGATATCCACCATCATCTTCTTCATGTTTCGGTTCAACACTACGAACAGTCAAAGTTTGTTCAGCAACTTCAACTTCCAGATCATCCTCTGACAATCCAGCAAGAGCCAATTCAATGACAAAGTTGTAGTCGCCATCTTTACGAATGTTGTAAGGTGGGAACCCTGTGTTGCGTTGATGTAATGCATAGTGATCGTGCAGCTGATCGAATATGCGATCAAAGCCAACAGCGTAGGGTTGTAAAGCGGTTCGATCAAAATGATCGAATATATTTGCTAGTGCTTGTGTAGTTACCATTTCAGTATCCTCCTTTAAAATCAAGCGAGTTTAAATTGAGAAATCTCGAAAGCATTTCTCTGTACTATTTATAAGGATAACATAGTTTTGGGGGTGTTGTCAACCCCTATGTGTAATAGAAATATCCTACTGTTCCTAATATGAAAACCATCCATAAAACCTTAGGATAATACTCATAAAACCAAGCATAAGTTCTAAGGGCTTTTAAATTACCATTTCGTTGGTGTAATTCGATGGCCTCTCTAAGTTGTGCTTTCATGGGAGGAGGAAAGGGTTTGTTAACCTCGCACCAATCATCATATTCCTGCAACGGTTTCAAATTAGCATGTTTATATGCAACTTCGTAAACCTTCTCTGGTTCCCAGTCCTCAAGCCAACTTAAAATAGTAATAAAATCAATATCATCCATTTCACTAAAGGTTGGTTCCTTATAAGGCAAATACCTTGAAAAGGATGAGGCCAGCGAATCTAATATTTTATATCTTTTGGGCAAGTCTTTTCGTCCTACGTTGTGATAATTTTCTTTCTTTTCTACCCTTCTCTAAATGATATCTATCTGCTCGTTGGGTAAAAACAATTCCTTCCAAATGGTCTAATTCATGTTGAATGATGCGGGAAGTAATGCCACTAAATCTTTCCCCTTGAGGTTGACCATCAACATCATGCCATGACATAGTTAAATTTTGTTTTCTTTTTATCTCTATATATAAATCTGGAAAACTTAAACAACCTTCTATCATTTTTATCTCACCATGCATAAGGGTCTTTACCACAGGGTTGAAATATGCTGTTTCAAAATCCTCAACACCCTCTGTCTCAAAACCACCCATACCTATCACAATAACTCTAGCATCTATACCAACCTGACATGCAGCTAATCCAACTCCACCCTTCTCTTTACGAATACGGTGCATCTCTGTCACCAATTCTTGAGGAGGCATAATAGGATTCTCAAAATCAAATGGTTGTAAAACCTTTTTGAGAATCGGATCTGTTTCTTTTACTAATTTCATACTTCCATCCTATCATATACTGTTGAAAATGTCAACTGGTTAAATGGGTAAATTGTTGACGTTTTTCAAACCTAATTAAATTATCAAACTTATCTACAGACAAATCTGATTTATGTGAGATTATAAAAACATTCTCCTGACTTAGAGTATTCAAGATTTTCAAAAACTCATCAGTACCAGCAGCATCTAAACTACTATCAAATATCTCATCCAATATGAGTAGATTGGTGTTGGTACTATTCTTCATCTTGGCTATCTGTCTCCAAGTAAAAAGTAAAGCAAGGTCGATTCTCATCTTCTCACCCTCACTAAAGTTTGCATAACCAAACACATCACGGTATCGTGACTTAATAGTTTCATTAAACTGTTCGTCTAACTCAAACTTGACCTGGAACTCCAGTGCTGATAGATAACTGTTGATAAGTTTATTCATCACAGGTAGATATCGTTTGATAATCTTTGTCTTGATTCCAGAATCTTGCAACAAATGTTTAGATATGGTTAAATAATTATTATTCTCCAACAACTTATCTTTTTCTTTCTTTACTATCTGGAGTTCTTCTTCATAAATTTTCAATTTAGTTCTATCTTCCACTAACTCTGTATCTATCTCTCGGAGTTCCTCTATCTGATTAAGTAAATCTTTATTATATTGATTTATAGCTTCAATAGATGTTTTGCGTTTAGCCACACTGACATACGACTCATCCCTTACAGGTCTCCTCTTGTCAAGGACGTTAAGGTGACTTTCGTTCTTACCTAGTTCCTCATTCAATTCAGTCAAACCACACGTTGTAGCTATCAACTGGTTGCTTAGCCCTTCGATGTGTTCCTTTTTATAATGTTCTGACAATGGTTGGTGACAAGTATGGCATTCATCATTCTCTTGTAGAAACTTGATGTCTCTTTCAAAACCCTGAGTCTTCATCCGTATCTTAGTTTCCATTTGCATCAGTTCGCCTTTGTTCTTTTGTAACTTGTCCCTCTCTGGTGCACTGACATTATCATAATAATCTACCAACCCCTGTAGACGGTTTATCTCCTCGTCTAACTTCTCCATATCTTCTTTATTCTTCCCTATCTTTTTTAACAAAACATCACCAGACATTTTACTCTTTTCTTTAATGTTGGTGATATGGGAAGTAGTCATATCTATTTTGGACTCTAACAACTCCGACTGATGTGTTATTTCTTGTTGTCTTTCTTTGCTATCCTTAATACGTTGTTTCAATATTAAATTCATTAAAGAGAATATCTTAATGTCTAAAATTTCTTCCACCACCTCTCTACGAGCAGATGCTGTCAGTTGCATAAACGGAACAAACGATGATGACCCAAGTATAACAACCTGAGTAAATGAACGATAGTTTAGTTTAAGAATATTAGTCTCTAAATGTTTTTGATAATCTCGGACACTGGCATCTTGGTTTAACATTTTACCATCAATATAAATCTCAAAACGATTGGGTCTAATACTTCGTAAAATATGAAACTTCTTAGTACCAATATCAAAATTTACTTCTACACAACAACTCTTTTCATTTACCGAATTAACTAATTGATCCTTTTTAATATTGCGAAAAGGTTTACCAAACAAACCAAAGGTCAATGCATCCAACACAGTAGATTTACCAGCCCCATTGTCACCTATGACTAATGTGGTATTGTGTTTATCTAACTCTACTTCAATAGGGGTGTTGCCTGTAGATAAAAAGTTTTGCCATGACACCTTTCTAAATGTTATCATAATTTATAAGGATAATGTCCTTCCCATTTACTACATCTTGGTTGTACTTGGCATTCTCTGCACATAGGAATAGAGATAGGTTTTCCATCTTTTATTACTGTGTGATTTTCATCCATACTATAACCATTAGCATCAAATGGTAAATAATCATCAATAAGGAAATCTGTAAGACCATCTACCTTTTCTTTAGATATTTCTGGATGTACATACTTATGCCAAAACTTTTTAACAGAGGGTATAGTCGGATGGTCTGATAATCCAAGAAAATTATCACACTTACCACTATCTAACCAATATGGTTCTGCTGTATTATGTATAGCTCCCACCGGACATGCTCTAGCACAATCATCACAACCCTTACATCTCTGCCAGTATTTTTTGTTTATTCGTCTATTCGTAGGAGGTTCTGTAATTTCTTCTTTAAATCCAACCGCACATATCTTTGAATCAAACCCGAACTTATAATTATATACAAGAGAATTTTTAGCCCTGACTCCTAATCCTGCTAAAATCTGAGCCTCTTTGTAGTTTGTATAAATGGGACGCCATTCTTTTAATCCACTATCTACTAGTATTCGGAAAGATTCATCGTATAGAGAATAATCAAATGCATCACTTGTATTTTTAACTAAAACTATTGTATTTACAATTCCTTTAAAATGAATATCATTCGTAAAATCCATATGGAATTCTTTATTTAATTGAGTTTTCCATTTAATTGGATAATATGAAACAATCTTTAATTGTTCCTTAGTTAGCAATCCGACATCCCACTCCTCTGAAGGAAATAGTTTTTGTATAGAAGAAAACTTCATTCAACTTCACTTGCCTCAGCATATAATGACTTTAACAATCTATTTAATTTGGATTTATCTAATGCCTGACTTTCAATTTCTCCAACATATTTCTCCAACATTGTCATAGTATCTTCAATATCCTCTAACTCCCCATCAGCTATAGCATTGGGATTAAGGTCACTAAAATCTTCTACTATCTTGAGGTCAAGAAAATTACCTTCTGAATAACACTTTTGTATAAATCTGTCAAAGTTATAAAAGTCGTTTTTCTGTATAATGAATATCTTTACATAACTACCAGAATACTCCGATAGATCCATATTCATCATCTCATCACAACTATGACCGTCATCATAAAATATCTTTTTGAATAGACGATTGGGATTCTGATAAAATTCTAACTCTCTGGTTTCGGTATCTAAAATATGGAAACCTTTCTTAGTTCCATAATCTCCCCAATTCATTTCATAAGGAGCACCTAAGTATCGTATGTGACCATCATCTTGTTGTAAGTGATAATGACCTGAGTATACACGCTCATATCTTTTGAATATCTCTCGTTCTAAACCATGGTCACAATATAGGTTAGGCATTATCTCATTACCATTAACCTCTAAATGTCCCATGACAAAATCTGCCTTGGCAGTTTGTATCTCATGGATAGCCTCTACACGATGAGCAGGAGCAATCCAAGGAACAAACAAAACATGAAGGCCGCCAATATCGGCAACTCTTGGAATATCTTCATAACTCGTAATGTTAGTGTATTCTTTGAGAACCAAACTGACCGAATTGACCTCGTTGGAGTTCTTGAAATAACAGTCATGATTCCCAACAAGCATATGAATAGGATAATTATTATTGTGACAGGGATCAAAGAACATCTCCTTGGCTAATGCCAAAGTATGGTAGTTAGAATACTTACGCCTATCAAACACATCGCCCAAATGAAGAATCTTTGCAACTCTCTCCCTCTCACATATTGGAAAAAAAGTTCCCTCGTAGAATCGCCGCTGGAATTCGGCGAACGCCAAATTGTCATTCTTGCCTCCGTAATGAGTGTCTGTAATTATTGCTACTTTCATTCTTCATCAGCATGAAAGGTATACTTATCTATCATTTCTGAAAACTGTTGTTGATATTTAGCATCATCATCATGTTGTTGTAATACAATACGGGATTCTATATTAGATTCTTTAAGCAACTTTTCTTTTATAGCTTGTTGTTTTTTTTCTTTTTGTATCCTACGAACAAACGCATAGTAAATAATCTGAGTAAAATAAGCAAATGGATTAGTAGATTTTTCAGGATTAAATTTATCTATGTATTGTAAACAATTCTCTATACCATCAGAAATCATTTCTTCCCGATAGGTATAGTTAATAAAGTTTGGTCGATAAGACAAATGATTAGCAATCTTTAAAATACACTCACCCAAATAATTAGTAATTCTGGGTGGTTCATCTCCCGATGCTTCCATTTCTTTTATTTTGTCTTGTCGTTCTACTATTGCAGCTAAAAACTCTTTATTATTAACATAGTGTATGGGTATTTTTTTTGTTCTTGCCATGAGAATTATCCTAAGGACCTTTTAGGCCACTTGTGAAATATAATCTCCAAACAATCCCGAAATAACTTCGATAGCTTCATCAAGATTGTTTAGACGCCAAGAAGCATTGTGTTTGATAAGGGGATGATCCATTAAATAATTATCATCAGATACAATGATAAGTGGTTTCCTCAAACCAATGGCCCAACCAATCTCAATAATAGTGCCAATAGATGGGCGTCTATCATTAAGTTCTTTAGGAAGATAAGCAAGTACTAAATCAGCTGATTCAGTATCCATCCAGTTTTTCGTAGCAATAGCTCTGGGGTCAGACCACATCTTTACAACACTGCCAGTCTCCGAATATCGTTTACCTTTTTCTAAAGGTTCACAACGCAAAGGAGATATACCCACAATGCCTGGTTCAAACTTTTCTTGGCAATATACTCGCCATTCATTTGCTTCTTGGTAATCGCAGTCCGCAATGGGTCCCGCTAAATAAATATATTTTTTCATATTAATGACTCTTTTTATGTTTAGTCATCTATAAGTATATCACAATTCCTATAGGTTGTCAAGTCCTACGGCTTTCCAATCTGTATTATTCCAACCAACATCTCTTTCTAGGTTTACTGCGTGTGCTTTAACTAAGGATCCTATATCGTTTATTAGGATCCGACCGGTATCTGCCATGCCCATAATAAGCATATCAAAAGGAATACCTAGTCTACGGAGTTCTGATTCTGTTCGTTCTCTTACTGACTCACGACGACCTGTAATAAGAATGATGTTATGTCCTTGTGCTTCCCATTTCTTCATTCTTTTAAACACACCAGGTAACAACTCATGGGCATTATCTATCACAGCCCTATGTCCCCCACCCATATATTTGGTTAAAGTTCCATCCACATCTATAATTAATGTTTTCACCTTATCCACCCTCAATAGGTGGCATAATAACTACTTCATCACTTTCTATAATTGGTTGCAACCATGCATTAGAATACATAGTTCCATTAATAGCTACATTACAATCACCCCAACCATAATTAGGATAAGTACTATCTAAAACATTAAGCAATCCTTTTATAGTAGTAAATCCACTTATATCTATTTCTTTTTTGCCCACACTTATTGCAAAATCACCGGTTAATTTTATTTTCATTTTGGTATGTTGTGTAGGCCCCATTCATGCGGAATAGATGGCACACACGACCATTGGCTCACCCATTCGCCTTCATGGATTTCTATGTAATGGATCATTGAGTCCATCCTGTGGTACAGGTTTTCTTCGGACTCTCTCACTTTGTTCCATCCGTTGAATAGGTGGGCTGCGTGTGTTAGGCAATCACTCTTGGTCTTAAATGGTGCTACACCACTAAGGGCGTCGTGGCCATTTGTAGTCATCAGGTGTAGGACCAGTATCCATTCAGTTATCATTAAATTTTCTTACCACTATCCTCTGGACTCTCCGGTGGTTCGTGTCCTAATGCAATATTGGCATCATAAACCTCTTGTTCGGTCATACATTTGAATTCGTGGAATTCGTCTAGCATGTTTCCAATCGTGCCCTGTAACATCATAATAAGTGGTAACGAATTAACCGCGGTATACGACTCGCAATGTTCCTTATTCTCAAACGGCATCATAAATTGGGTCCAGCCTTGTAATGGGCTCAACCCCGTCGCTGCATTCAATGTAATTAGTGCAGAGACAAAAAACGCTGTAACTTCAGCAGCCATTTTATTTCCTCCTAGGGGTTGACAAACAGTGAAAAGTATGGTATACTTAAAGAGCCACCTTTGAGGAAAACCAATACCAGATTAATGTAATGTAGGTTTGGGTCCAGATATCTTCATTGGTACTTCTGAATTATCTTCTTCAAACTCTACATCAATTTTATGAGAATCTTCCAAATATTTAGCTACTTTGGATAGATTATCCTTCATTTGTTCCATCATGGTTTCCTCTGATTTACTTTCATTATCAGAAATTTCATGTCTAATCCTTTTGCAAAACATTTTATAATAAAAGATTACTTCGGGAGCTAAAGTACCAAAAGATAGAATTCTATCTTTATAAATTACATGTGAGGAATCATTACTATAATTAATCCACCTATGTAATCCCGTGTGTTCTACCACATGCACTTCATCTTGATGTACTTGATGTTTTTGTACAGCCATAGGTAACTCTACCAACAAGGCATCATCGTATTCCTTTAACACCTTACAAAATACATCATCACCATTTATCATTTTAAGTATTTTATAAGGAGACTTTTCTTCCATCTTTTCCATATACTATTATTTATCTTTTTAATTTTATTGGGACTATTTCGTATTGAAAATCTTGTTCATTATATAACCTAACACGTTCCTTTAAATGTAAAAGTGTATAGTTTTCCTTATTATTATACATTAAATTGTCGCTTATGTCAAATATTTTTAGCATTTCCTTATCTTTTGACACTCTTAGACCCCTTCCAATTGACTGTAAAACCCGGATTTGAGACTTATATGGGCTTGCAAATACAATATTATGTAGCCTTTTGATGTTAATTCCGGTGGAAAACGTACCATATGACGCTAAAATAACACTATCGGTTTTACTGTTTTCTACTAAACCCCTTATCTCTTCCCGTTCATCTGTTGGAGTACTACCATATACCAAATAAACTTGTTTATCAATAGTTATCGCTAATTCATGTAGAGGTATCAAATGTTTTTCTATATACTGAGCCAATACTAAAGAATTACCTTCTAGGGTAGAAATTAAATTAATAAGAAATAGATTTCTAGACTCACTAGAAACAAGATAGTCCATCTCTTCCTGATAAGTTCTTTTAATTTTATTAGATTTGGTATGTTCTAATACAAGACATTTTATTTCTAAGTTAGATAAAACTTTTTTCTTTACCAATTCTGCCGTAGTAGTTACTTGGTCACATATCCCAAAAAGTCCTTCCAAAACTAAACGGTGAACTTCTTTACCATCCAAAGTGCCTGTTAAACCTATTCGGTATTTACAATCATGGAGCTTGGTCATTATACCAGTTAAAGATTTGGCTTTAGCTAAGTGGGCCTCGTCTATGAACACTGTACCAAATTGTTCAAAATAACTTTTAGGTAATTTGTAGATAGATTGCCATGTGGATATAATTACATCTTTGTTAGAATCCTTTTCTTTACCCGCATACAACCTATGACAATGATCTTCTGGAAACCATCCATACTCGGAGAAATCTTTATACATCTGTTCAACTAACGATGTGGTAGGTACAACTAAAAGAATTTTAATTTCTTTGAGCAGATAATATCTTATTAAGGCATAGATAACAAAAGACTTACCAGACCCAGTGGGTGAAAGAATAACACCTCTATCACGTTCAATAATATGATGTATGGCATCTACTTGATAATCTCTTGCCCTAAACTTACTTATACTATTAACAAACTTTCGTGTCAGTTTTTTATCTACTTCTTTTGGTCGGAAGACTTCTTCAACTTTAACGAGATATCCTTGGTCCTGGAGAAATCTTTGGACATATGGTAATAATCCAGCATATATCTTACCAGTAGCAGGACTGAATAAACGTACACGACCATCCCACATACGATTTCGCACCGACGGCATAAATCTTGCATTCGGTACTTCGAAGGTAAAAAACTCCGATAACTCTTTACCAATCGACGGCTCACATTGGACTCTAAGATAGGCCTCGTTAAATTTTTCAATAGTTACTTCATTCACCGTGCAAAAACTGTTTCCAAGCAATGGTGTTCTTGATATTCCAGTTCCTATTGTTAATCTCTCTCAATATTCTTTCTAAGTAATTTACTATAGTTTTTACATACTCTATTTTCTTTCCAAGTTCTAGCATTTCATCATCAGCATCTATATAGATACCCACATCTACCTTGAGAATTTTTAAATCAAAAGGTTTATCAGCATAAACCTCTGCTGGAGATTTTCCAGTATAATACTCCCACTTATCACGATAGAGTATTTTACTATCGTCTTGTAATTTTTTAAGCTGAAGTGAATATTTTGTATAATATTTAAGATACTTATTATGCAATTGAGGAGTCCTAATAGACTCCATATCTAATTCAGTATCATCAATTTTTAAATCTTTATCAACTAAAAGCTGTAACTCACCAAAATCCATTATATAATTCCCTCAAAGAGAGATGGTCAGCGGTCGAATCTTCCTTGCTGTAGGTTTCTATATTTCTTCGATTCTATAGGTAGTCAGAAGATAAAATACCTTTATCATTCAACTTGACCATCTCATTTTTATTTATAACTTATGTAACCTTTATATCAAACCAAGTATAAGCAAACGAAACATCACACATAGCGTATGAAATATCAGTTTCCGCTTGACTATATTCAACACTACCCAAACTTACAGGAAACGCATCATATATATGAACTGCCGCTACAGGATTATTTTTAGAACTTAAAATAGTTAGAACTATATCTGTATATAAATCTCTATCATTAAGTTCATAATATACTCCATCTTTAGGATTGCGTTTTTCTGAACCAGCACCCCTATTCATATTATCAGGTCTATCGGTTCTGTTGAATTGTTGCATGCCGCTAAAAGGAAATCCTATATTCATTACCCAGTTATACATTTCCATATAATTGGCTAATGATTCGTCAACAATAAAGGTGCAATTGAAATTATCATATTGCATTTTATCTCCAACAACTGCTATATCTATAAAGGGTGTATATTGGTCCGCCTGACCCAAGGTACACCCAGGAATATTAGCTCTTGTCACAAACCATTCTGTAGTAGGGAAAATAGGAAAATATATTTTAAATTGATTACTTTGTGAATAATCAAATACGGTTGGTTCCCTATTAACAGCTGAAACAACTCCAGTAACATCAGGAGAACTGGTAGAACCACCAACTTCTCCTGCTCTATTATCAGTCGCTGCCACTACGCAGCCCAACCAGCGCCATCAGCATTATTAACTATTTTATGAAATTCAATTACGATGGTTCCAACTGCTGCCGCAGCATTTGTTAAGGCCACGTCACCAGCATTAGCTCCAGCCGGTGCGACTGCATGAACAATCGCTGGTTGGCCAGGTTGATAACCATATTCACCACTGTTATTCAAAGCGAAAACAAAAGCATCCGCAGGGGTAGTTCCTACCCAAACTAGGGTTGCGGTATTTGTAATAGCCGCAGGTGCCAATGACCAAAATATTTTTGCTATGTTTACTAAACTTCCCGTCTCCCATCCCACCAAATCAGAAACATTTAGTATTGATGTTGAACTATTTGTACTGCTGACCTGTACTTTGACTGTAGTTCTGTATCTAGTATCAGCAAGTGTATGTAATGAAACTGCCATGATTTTTTCTCCTTATTGTGGGGCTGGAGTCTACTCTCCCCCTTTTACAATGACTCCTCTTAATTACTATTTATAGATAAATAATAGTTTAAATGATGGCTCCGGGGGTGTGGGTCGAACACACATCAGACAGCTTGCGCCTTAGTCTGCACCCTATCGACAGTAGGGCTGCTATACCAAATTCGCATACCCCGGAATATTTTTACATACTATTTACAACACGACGGACATCATAATCGTCCATAGCGGTCAGCAATCTTGTCATACCTATTCCACCACCCACTCTTGGAAAGAAATCAAGTGATAGAAACTCATCTAGTTCCTTGTCAACTCTTTCTTTACCAAACAGGTCATACAACAGGTCAGCATACATACCATCAGATATCTCATGGAACATCCTCATCATCTCGTCGGTATCACTACTACGTTCAGCTGAACCGATAGTCTCTTGACCAGAGATAATAACATCTATCTTGGCTGCCGTACCGTCACCGTTCTGTTTCATATTCCAGAAAGGTGATGTGTAGTTAGGAAAGTTCTTTATCATACAAACTCTACCCTGCCAAGAATCTGCCATAGCATTCTCATGTTCGTGGGTCAGTTCTTCAGTCTGAAACATCTCACACCATTCTAGATAGTTCTTATCTACAACACCGTGTTGTGAACCGAATCCCATATGTTCACATAGTTCCTTCTCCATCTTTTCTAAGTCGTGTATATTACCAGGCATTTCAAACTCAAACATGGGGAAGATAACATCGTGCCTCCCTTCCACTATTTCTTTCTCAGCCCGATAAGAAGTTGAGATGCAGAAAAAACCCGGCACTGCCGGGCGATTAAGTAATTCGTATTCAAGCCACATTTGGCCTGTTTGGGGAAGAGGCCATACCTCCCCACCATATTCATAGGTGGCAACAGTTGTTGGGTCCTCACAGGCAGCCAGTATCGATAGTCGATTTTGTGTGTGTACTTCTTGGAAGCCTTTTGCAAAAAAAAACGACCTCAATTGGGTCGTTGCTGCGGTGTACTTCTCTGGATTTATTAATTGTGTCATTAGGTTACTCCTCAGTTTTATTATTTAGGTCTAAAAAAGACCCCGCCGAAGCGGGGTCTGAATTTACTTCTTCATAGTTCTTAGACTATTTAAATCAACTCCCTTACATCAGATTATTAATCTGAACACGACGGTAGTATACGTTTGCGTTGCGGGTACCTGCACCATTAGTGGAGGCACTTGCTTCTGCAAATGGATTTACCTGCATACCATAACGAGTCTTAAAACCAATCTTGGGTTGGAAAGAATTCTCACCCACCGCACGGACCATCTGGAGCGGCACATATGGGCAGTAGAAAAGACCTGCATCATATGGGGATGAACCCTTGTAACCAACTGTGTAGTATTGACTAGCAGTTGCACCACTGTTGGTATAAGGAACTTGCATGTTCATGTATGGATCAACATACACTTTAAAGCGACCATTCAATACACCAGCGAAGGTATTACCTGCTGAATCTACATCTAGATTAGTTGACATAGCGGGAGCATAATCCATCATGCCTGCCATGACGAATGCGGAAGCAACGTCGGCTGAACAGATGATAATATTACCCTTACCACGTCGAGTATCACGAGCAACTACGTTTGCATCACGTTCAATGGCAAACATCATGCCTTTGAAGCGTTCAACAGACCAACGACCATTGGAGTCAGTATCTAAATCAAAGATACCAACAGCTGTGGTGTTGGCTTGTGCACCGATTTTTGCATTCTGATAAATTGTACGAATAACCTCACGGTTAATTTCTGCCAAAATTTCAGCACTAAGAATATTAGCCAACTCAGTCTCGGCATCCAGACCATGAATGGCCTTGAGGTCTTGAGCAAGTTCCATAGTATACTCAGCTTTGAGCGCCCGTGTCTTTGCAGTAACGGTTGCTTTTTCAATACTAAAAGCCATCTCAGCAAAAGCGTTAGCAGCACTATCACCTAATGCTTCACCTGTTGCTGTTGCCATACCAGTACCTGTGGTAAACGTAGCAGCTGACAATGCTTTAAGTACTTCTGTACCCAACTGGGTGCCTGTCCCTGCGAAACCAGTATTGGCCTCGTTAAACAGAGCTTCTGTACCGCTTTGTGAAGTATAATGTGCCTTCATTGCAAAGATTAGACCGGTAGGTCCAGTCATTGGCTGAACGCCGCAGACATCATAAGCAATCAAGGAAGGCATCGCACGACGAACTAACGAAATTAGGATTGGATCCCAATTTTGTACTTGTGCGCCTGTTGCGTTAGCAGGTGCAGCTTCAGAAAGGAAAGATGCATCTTCTCTCATAGCCTTTTCTTGGTTTTCTAAAATTACAGTTGTAACGGCCCGACGATAAGCATCCTTAATCTCTGGGAGGTCAGGATGCCCTAGCACTGGCTGCCACTTTTCCTGTAAGTGTTCCGTTTGAAACATTGTTTATTTTCTCCCTATATTTGTAATAAACTATTGTGTTTCATGGCCACTAGCAGTTGATCCCATACCAAAAGGTTTGGATCGTCTAATAGCGGTCATGTAAGCAGCCATTGTGTCGGATACATCTAGATCATTTTCCGTTTCCAGCGGTGCTGCTGTGTCATCGTTGTTAGCTGACTGAACTTTTGGAAAATATGATTCTTTAATCGTTTCGACTTTCTCACGAAAGTTGGCTTCGGTCTCATACTCAACATTTTCTGTTAGTCCAGCAAACTTCTCAACTTCGGTATCAGCTAAATCGGAAGCGACATCACTTAAAATTTCGCTCTTTTTTAACTCTGCCACTTCCTGGGATAGTCTAACATTACTTTCTATGGTTTCATTCAACTTGCCTTCTAGCTCACCAACCTTCTCGGCGGCGGCATCAAGCATATCAAACTGTTCCGTAGGAATAGCAATATTATGTTCTTCAAAAAGTGTTTTTAGGCCTGCAATAAATCCCTCAGCGATTTCAGTCTTCATTTTATGTTCGACTGCCATCTCGTTGGTCTTCATCCATTCCTCAACTACATAGGAGAGATAACCGTCAACTTTCTCGGTCATATCTTCCTTAGCGTTCTCAAAAGCTTGTGCATATGCTTCTTCATATTCTTCTTCGATTCTTTCTAGCTCTGAACGAATCTTCGCCTTAACAGCTGCTTCAAAAATAATAGCAGCCTTTTGCTTAAATTCTACAGTAAGTCCTGATGCTGATTCTTCTTCATCATCACCACCTTCAGTAAGAGCATTAACATCATCGGAAAAGTCCATAGCCGCAATACGCTCATCTATAGTAATTTCATCACTATCTTCCTCATCATCACCATCAAGAGAAACTTCCTCTTGTTTGGCTGACGCATCAGACGCAAATCCTTTACCACCGGGTGCACCAGGAGGTGTAGCCCGTTTAGCTTTCTTAGAAGCTTCTTTGCCTGGATCAGACGGAGCGTTTGGTGAAACAACTGCTGGTCCCATATCCTCAACTTCATCCTGACCATCCATGTGTTGCATCGGCATGGCGGGTTCCGCATGTAGTGTGGGGGCGTTAGCAGGTTCTTCTACCAATTGTTCGTCCTCATCGACAAAGACATCTTCAGCAATAGCTTCTAATTCTTTGTTGATGTCTGTCATATTGGATAAACTCCCTAATTAGGTTTCTTGTTTTATTTATCAAAGTTATAACTTAGACATGAAATTTGAGAATATTCGTATATTCTTATCTTCGTTATTCTTTTGTTTTTGGTCTAATAACTTTTTATACAAAGCGATTTCGACCTCTTTTACAACGCCATTCTCCCACACCCACTCTTTACCTTCCATAATACCTTCTACGAAAGCATTAGGAGCAGATGGATCTGCGACAATATCGGCTGCAGTTGCTAAGTAAAAATCATCCTTAACAATCTGCATATTTCTTTTTGGTTCTAATGAACCCATACCTCTTGATGAAACGCCCAGTTTGGCACCTTCATCAATAAGATTTTTTACTATTTTACCGTAAGGAGTGTCCATAATCTTAGCTTCACCGATAAAGTTTTTACCTTCTGGTGTGAGCTTTGTAATCATGTGCGACACACGCTCTAAATTTACTGTAGGACCATCAGGATGGCCTAACTCTCCGAAAGCACGTTTCTGTTGAACATACTCTTTATTATATCTTTTTACTTCTTTTTCCAAAACTGCTTGTGGATACATTCGTCCATTTCTATTTTTAATTTCGGCTTGCATGAAGACGCCACGAATTTTATAATTCTTTTTTCCGTCTTCTGTAGCTTCACAAATTAATTCAACATCCTCAACGTGTTCAGATATTAATTTCATTCTTCTTCCTCAAATTCCTCTGGAACTTCTGGTGCATCTGCTACCAGTTCGGGCGCTTCTTCTGGCTCTTCTAAAGCGTCAGGCGCCTCAGCATCACCAAA
>Ga0310342_100000719_pt1 | contig 19337 bp, 18 predicted proteins | sample S15DNA20500_MG_FD_206155 | JGI IMG/M metagenome (GOLD analysis project Ga0310342, IMG submission 206155) | Marine microbial communities from station ALOHA, North Pacific Subtropical Gyre - S1503-DNA-20-500_MG | ecosystem: Environmental > Aquatic > Marine > Oceanic | place: Pacific Ocean: North...
ATGGGACTCGCGTCCTGTAGCCGATATCACACCCGATGAATGGGCAGCTTGGAGAGCGGATCCTTCATTTTCTCCTCCTGGTGGGGAATCGCTCATTGAGTTAGACCAACGGGTTGCGGCAGCGTGTGAGGAAATAATCTCCGAAGCCGAAGAACTAAGAGTGGCCGTATTCACGCACGTTTCGCCGATCAAGTCGACAATCGCATGGGCGTTAGGTGTATCTGAACAAATTTCTTGGCGCTTGAATGTGGCGCAGGCGCAAATAACGAAAATAGTGATACGAGACGGTCGCCCCGTCATAACAGCGTTCAACGAGACAGCTCATTTACACAAAGGCGGCCTCGGCTGACGTCAGCGAGATCGGAACTTCCCATCCGGCATTTGGGTCACTCGTCTGTCTCCTACCATTCGATCCAAGTGGATCTGAGCGGAGCGAAGTTCGACGTGATCCACAAACTTCATATCGACATGGGGGCGATACACAAATCGATGAACAGCGCACTCGTCCAATGATCGAGGTTCTTTTAAGAACTCAAGCATGGACAACTCGCGGCTAACGATCACATTTGCGAAATCCTCCAACATGGCGAGGAATTTTGCGCGACCGGAGATCACCCATTTGTGGTGAAAAGTTACGAAATGATCAGCGTCAAGCGATCGACATCGCTCAATGGATTGTTCAAATTCATCAAGAGATGACCATTCGTCAAAGTAGTAGGGGCCGAATCCTGACAACTCAATATCGCCAAGGTAAGCGGTCCGAGCTTGAGGAATCACGAAGACGCAATGCCCTCTGGTATGTCCGGGAGTATGAACTACTTCAATTTCGACTCCGCCGAGATCGAAGACCTCGGAGTCGGAAAACGTCGAGAATTCAAGTTGCGGTGCATAATAAAAGTCATCAAGGATTTCTTGACGGAACTCCTTCTCCATGTCGGAGGGCATTCCATACATGGTCATCAAGCCATCTAGTGAGGCGAGTCCAATCGCATCTGCCTCGTGGCAGTGGACCGGTACTCCTGGCAATTGACTCAGACCAGGTAAATGATCTTCATGGACGTGGGACAAAAGAGCGTGATCGACCGGGAAAGACAGCCCTCGCTCCGCCACAGTTAAAGAGGGATCGATGAGAACGTTTTGGTGTGTTCCCTGTACTAATAACGAATTCCCGTGCGGGTATTTGCCCCGATCAGCGCCAGTGAGAACAGTTACGGCGCCCAGATCAAGAGCTTCGACCCAATCGACGCCCAGAAAATTTTCAGCCACACCGATTGAGGGTACTTGGAGCCCCAGGTTCAACTGCAAAGAGTCTGGTTGTTCGTGGCGGTGAGTCGGCCTGTAGGCGGGATTCTGTCCAGTGACGAAAGTCACGTGGGTGACCATCCATCTCAGCGGTCTACCCGGAATCTTAAGGCGGGCCACCTGATTCCTGCTTGACCTTGCTCCGGGTGGGGTTTACAAGCCGCGCAAGTCACCTTGCACGCTGGTGCGCTCTTACCGCACCGTTTCAGCCTTGCCTGTGACTAGCGGAACTAGTCCATCGGCGGTCTATTCTCTGCTGCACTTTCCGTCGTCTCGCGACGCCTGGTTATCTGCCAGCGCCCTGCCCTGCGGAGTCCCGACCTTCCTCAATTTGCCTCATCTCTGAAGGCGAGACGAACTGCGGTCACCCAGCCAACTCACCGCCAGTCTCACTGTATCGCCGCCTGTGGGACCTGACGCGGAAAGCTTGTGTTTACTCAAACAATGATCCGCGCCTTGGAGCCCAGCGGCCGCCAAGGACTCCGCCGAGAGTGGCGAGAGACACCGCCAGCAAACAGATGAAGATCACACTCAACCAAGTCACCGAACGTACTCCACGCGCCAGCCTGATGCATTGGGCTACTACTGCGAACATCAATGCCGGGCTAGCGGTGAGCATGCCGTGGGCAATGTGTGCTCGCGGTGCTCGCCATGCTGCGATGAACCCGCCGAGTATCAAGCCAACGGAAAGCGCAGCTGTTACCAAAAGAGAACTCTCGCTGTTCTCGTCTACGAAGCTCCCGATCACTAAACCAACAATCAAGACCACGGAAAGTGAGAAAAAGGCACCAGGCAGCCACGAATTGCGGTTTATTCGCTGACCGAAGAACAAAAAATCTCTCCGCAATGCGTTTTTCCTTCTATTAAGTGAGCGAACGCTTAATTAGCCTGGACAACCCGAGGGCAGATGGGAAAGAATCCTGATTGAGATGAGCATCAGCGAACCAGCCCCTACCCCAGTCTTGCATTTGAATCGCACCCCCGCGATCAGCGAGGCCCGGCAGAGCCCACTTTCGTTCGTTCCAGGATCGAAGGGATGGCAACAAGTAGCAGCATGTCGCGGAATTGATGCTTCCGTTTTTTTTCCAGAAGATGAGAACGACGACGCTGACATAGCGAAGAAGATTTGTGGACACTGTCCCGTGGCGCAACCATGCCTGGAGTATGCGATCACAGTGCGAGAAAAAGATGGCGTCTGGGGTGGAGCCACTCAACGCGAACGGCGGAGCATTATCCGCCGGCGCCGGCGCGCCGCAGCTCGACAGCGTTCCCAACGTGAACTCGGTCCGCGAAACTGAAGAATCCTCTGGACGATAGAGTCCAAATAGTGATCAAGGACAATAAGGCCGTAGAGGTCGATGAGACGTTAGATGCGCACGGCGGTTGGCCCGGTGTTCTCAGCGACTTAGTTGCTGGAGTCGACTTGACACCAGCCGCCTCTCGAGCGGCTCTTGGTTCGATACTCCGAGGTGAAGCTTCTGATGCGCAGGTAGCAGGTTTCATCGTTGCATTGGGGATGAAGGGAGGCTCGGTATTGGAACTCACCGGTCTCGTTGAAGCGATGATGGACGCTGCAGCACCCTTGGATCTTCCTGCTGGAACGATCGACATAGTGGGAAGCGGGGGAGCCCCATCTCGTCGAAAACACGCGTTGAGTGTTTCGACGATGGCATGTTTCGTTGCGTCAGCCGCTGGGGCTGTCGTGTGTAAACACGGCTCGGTAGCCGCATCGTCGAGTAGCGGATCGTTCGACACATTGACTGCATTGGGTCTTGCTATCGAACTCGAGGGAGAAGGGGTCGCTCGTTGCGTTGAAGAGGTCGATCTTGGTTTCGCTTTCGCCAAGACATTTCATCCAGCGATGAGATTCGTAGGTCCGGTTCGCTCTGAACTTGGCGTTCCAACGACATTCAATTTTCTCGGTCCGCTCTCACACCCGGGAGGTGTGCGCAGGCAAGTCGTGGGAGTTAGCGACCCTACGATGGCACCTAGACTTGCGGGGGTCCTCGCTGCACGAGGCAGCGAACACGCATTAGTCGTACATGGAGGTGACCGCCTCGACGAAATCACCACTACCGACTTGACACGTATTTACGAGGTTCGTGACGGCGAGGTGGTGGGCGACACTCTATTTGATCCCGAATCAGTCGGGATTCGTCGAGTTAACAGAGCAGAAATTCAGGGAGGAAGCCCTGAAGAAAATGTGCGGATCATGCACGAACTCTTTTCGGGCAGCGACACAGGGCCACGAGCCGATATCGTCGCCGTCAACGCAGCGGCGGGCCTTCTTGTAGCTGGAGTTGTCGATGATTTTGCATCCGGTGTAGATGCAGCCAAAGAAGCAATGACCAATGGGCGTGCTGCAACCCAAATCACCGCTGTGATCGACCTAAGTAACGAAATTGCCGGTTAATTATGGTTATAGGACAATCTCTACCCTTTGGGGTCGGGGACGTTGTCCGTTTAGCTGCCACATCGGATGAGAGTCGCCGGCATTTGGTAGGCGAGGCTGGCACGGTGGTGGCCATCCAACCGGGAAATCGGTTTGTTATGGCTGCCGTAAAATTCGAAAGCAACGATCGACGTTGGACCATGGTTTACGGGGTTGACGAACTAGAACTCATTGAGAGGTACGGACATGGTGTGACGTTTCTGGACCGTCGCCCGAACACTTGATGACTCAGGAAGATTGCCTCGCCGTTTGGTTATTGCGCACTTGAAAGTCATCAAGATAGGGATATCGAGATGACAAAGGCTGGTCACAATGCACAAGACGCAACTTGTCCGCCTGCGTGTTTAGCCAGTTGGCGACGCACCACAATTCGTCGACCTCGTCTTTGTGAGCGACGTCTGTTGGGCGACAATGGGGGACATCGCTTGCCTCGTGTTCGCTCCACTCTTCGGCGAGGCGACCGCGCTCAAGCATGGTCACTCCGACCCCGGGCAGTTCCACCACTAGACGCCCAGTGGAACGGATGCTGTCTAGCTGATACTTGCGCCGAAGCGCAGTTGACAAAGCCGATGCGCGTCGGCGCATTTCTGCGGCCTCCTCGAAACGCTGCTGGCAGGCAAGGTCAATCATTCGATCTCTAAGAGGTTCAAGGAGTCGTTCGGGTTGGTTGTTCAGAGCAGCTAGAGCATCTTGGACGATCGTGCTGTAGGACTCTTCGCTTACCTCCCCAGAACATGGACAAACACTCGCCCCAATTTGCGCAGCAACGCATGACCCCGCAATATTTCGGCGAGTAACGCGCTGAGTGCAGCGCCGCAAAGGCATCACGCTTTCTATGGCGTCGACGATGTCTCTCGCTATCCGGCGAGATGAGACCGGTCCAAGGTAGAACGCTCCGTCGTCACGGCATTCGCTGACGATAGAAAGCCGAGGGAAACGCTCTCCGAGCGTCAGTTTTATATAAGCGTATTTCGGCCAATTTTTTGAGCGCCGATTGAAGCGTGGCCGAAGCTGATGGATGAGACGAACTTCCAGTACTTCGGCTTGTAGTGGAGCGCGACACAACGTGTAGTCAATCCGCTGAGTTTCGCGGAGTAGTTGGTCGACTTTTCGTCGCCGGTCGCTAGAGAAGTAGGACCGAACGCGCGCTCGAAGGTTTGTTGCTTTGCCGACGTACAGCACCTCTCCTCGTTTGTCGATAAAGCGGTATACCCCCGGGGAACGGGGAAGGTTTTCGGTGAGACGCAGCTTTGTTGCGTGAGGATGGCGTTGAATTTTGGGCAGCTCCTGGAGGTCGTCAAGCCCCATCACCCCTAAGGCAGATGCCCGCTCCAGAAGAAGGTGAAGTAGATCGGCTGTTGCTTGCGCATCATCGAGGGCGCGATGACTTGGCTGGTGAACTAGCCGAAAATATTTCGCCAAGGTGCCGAGTTTGTGGTTGGGAACTTCATCTCGAATTAAACGACGAGCCAACGAGAGAGTGTCTACGTGGGAGCCCCCCCAACGATCTCTGCCTGAGCGTTGCAGGGCAGCATTTAAAAAGGCGAGGTCGAATCCGACGTTATGTCCGACGATGACTGAATTTCCAATGAATTCCAAAAGAGTTGGAAGGACATGTCCGATTTTCGGAGCACGGTAAACCATCGCGCTGGTGATCCCGGTGAGTACCGTGATTTGAGGTGGTATGGCTCTTCCCGGGTCGACAAGCGTCTGAAAGGTCCCTAGTTGTTCGCCGCACCTATATTTGACGGCCCCAACCTCAGTGATCATGTCGCTATCGCGACGGCCGCCTGTTGTTTCGAAATCGAGCACACAAAACGTAACCTCGTAAAGGGGAGTGCCGAGGTCATCTAGTGATTGCTGAAACACCTACACGAATATAGCGAACAAGTGTTCGATATCGGTGTTCTGTCTTCAGTGCCGCTTCGAGGTTCAGGATCGGCCGGCTATCCGCTTCAAAAGTCGGCGCTTTCGAGCAGTAGGCATCGGCATTTCTATAGTTGCCAACGCAGCCGCAAAATCTGCTCCGCTCTGAAATCGATCCTCAGGGTCCTTCGACATTGCTCGCATGATGGTTTCGGCCAAATCATCTGCCACGCCGGCATCGCGAGGGTGAGGCGGAGGGAGTTTCACGTGTGCGTGTAGAAGTTCGTTGCGCTCACCGTAGAAAGGAGCAGCTCCCACTACCAGCCGGTAGAGGGTCACCCCCAGGCTGTAAAGGTCGGTTCGTCCGTCGACCAAATTCCCGAGGGCCTGTTCTGGAGCGAGAAACATTGGAGATCCAAAAACTCGACCTTCGGGTGGCCCCGGGCCGTCTAGGTCGTGAGCTAGGCCAAAATCGAAAAGGACGGCACGGTTGTGTTTCTCGTCCAACATAATGTTCGATGGCTTGACATCGCGGTGCACGATGCGATGTTCGTGTACGTGATCGAGCGCTGAACACATTTGCTGGATTATCGCGATTGCATCGCCCAGGTCGATTGCCTTTTGGGACTGAACGTGATCCCAAACGGTCTCACCGTTGATGGGCTCAATCTCTATGTAGTGAGTACCAGCGATGACACCAGCCTGCATCACCCTCAAAACGTTGGGATGTTCTATGCGAGCCATCAGTTCGTACTCTTGCTCGAACAAGCCGCGAATTTCTCCTCGAGCTTCCGCAAAAGGGGTTAGAACCTTGAGTGCGACTTCGCTGCCATCGCGCAATCCAGCGCGGTACACGTGGGCGACGGTTCCACGGCCCAGGAGTTCGGTAATGCTGTACGGGCCATATTGTCGACCCACCCAAATGTCTGCGTTGTCGCCGAACATTTTTAACCTCGGAGTGAAGAGTACCTGTCGCGTAGCAGTCGGTAGGCCTTATGAGCGGTAGCTGTCCCTCCCCTGTTTTAGCTTGCCTTAATAACGAGCGACAGGGCAGGGCTAATGATTAACGATGGCATTACCGGCGACTTCCAAACGAGCGTGTCTGCTACCTCAGACTCGATACTCATCGATTGTGATACGTGCGACCTAATCGCCACTGACGTATGCAATGACTGTTTGGTCACCTACCTGTGCAGGTCTGAAGATAGCTCGGTGGTAGTCGAATTATCTGAGGTCAGAGCCTTACGCGCGCTTGGTGAAGCCGGTCTGGTGCCGAGCTTGAAGCTGCGCAAGTCTGTCGAATGCGAATCTGGACGGTAACTTTTCCAAGACGTAGTTCTAAATAGCGTCAGCGATGCGGTGATGGATTTATGTCTGAACATCTTGTGGCAGAGGGTCCCACTCTTGAAGAGTTGAAAAAAATCGGAATGAACACTGGCCTAGATGACTTGGCGGTCACCGGTGTCGAACCAATCGTTGACGCTCGCCAAGCCATTGAAGAGAGAAAAGCCCGTGGGCTTCATGCCGGTATGACTTTTACGTACGGGAATGCAGAGCGAGCAACGGACCCCTCACAATTGTTCGAAGGAGCGCGGAGTGTCCTTGTGGGCATCCGTCGTTACCAACCCCCATCGGCGATGGCCCAGCAAACGCGTCAAGCCGCTCACAACCAAAGATCTCGCGCCGTTGGGTCCGTGGCCGCATATGTGTCATCCGACGAATACGGGTTGCTGCGAGAAGGTTTGGAGGCGATCGCCGCTCATCTTGAAACTTTTGGGGCACACGCTGAGGTGGTGATGGATGACAACAGGCTTGCGGACCGAGCGGTTGCCAGCAAGTCTGGCCTTGGATGGCTAGGACGCAACACCATGCTTATACATCCACAGCTTGGCTCATGGACAGTCCTAGGTTCTGTTGTCACAGACGCAGTGATTCAAGAAGATTCACTTAGAGTTGTGGACGAGTGCGGTGCCTGTAGTCGCTGCAGCGTTGAATGCCCTACGGGTGCTATCGACAACTTCGGAGTGCTGGACGCGAACCGGTGTCTAGCGTGGCTTCTTCAGGCCAAAGGAATCTTTCCTCGGCATCATCGAATCGCGCTTGGAAATCGTCTTTATGGTTGTGATGATTGTCAGGTCGTATGTCCTAAAAATGAAGAGCCGCAACCGGTTGCCATAACAGCACCGCAAAGAGAATCAGACGTCGATCTTGTCGAACTGCTTGACAGTTCTGATGAAAAACTGATGGCAAAGTATGGACATTGGTATATCCCGAGGCGTCGTCCCGAATATCTGCGCCGGAACGCGCTCGTGGTGTTGGGCAACGTCGGAAACCCGAGTGACCCAGATGTCGATCGCGTCATAGAAGCGTCTCTTGATTCGCCCTCGCCGCTGGTTCGAAGTCACGCGATATGGGCTGCGTGTCGGTTGGGTAAAACAGACCTCGTTGAAACCAGGTCGAGTGACGCTCTCCTTCGGGATGACCCCGATGGGTGGGTCGCCTCAGAATTGGCGGCTTGGAAAATTTCACCTGCACTGGATATTCAATGAAGCGTCACCTACTGGTCACTAATGATTATCCACCCAAAGTGGGTGGGATTCAGAATTATCTCTGGGAGTTGTGGCGCCGTCTTCCCGGAGACAGGGTCACGGTTCTCACACCCGAAAACCCATCATCTATGTCTTTTGACTCGGAGCAACATCACCGCATTGTTCGTGACCGAAGCAAAGTGCTACTTCCAACTAGAGCGTTAGCTTCCCGGATCCGAAACCTTGCCCAGGACATCGACGCTGAACTAGTGATATTGGACCCAGCTTTGCCCTTAGGTCATTTAGGTCCGTCGCTCGGCTTGCCCTACGCGGTGGTCGTTCATGGAGCAGAAGTCACTGTTCCGCGACGTTTACCGCTGGCTCGTAATTTGTTGGGCCGCGTTCTCCGGGGAGCAGAATTCATTATTTCTGCTGGCGGCTACCCAGCTCTCGAGGCTTCTAAGTCCGCTGGTCGAGCGATAAAAACAATTGAAGTACCCCCAGGTGTCGACGCGGTCCGATTTTCTCCTCTAGATACCAACGAGCAACGAACGCATCGCCTTCGGTTTGGCTTGGAACAAGGTCCCCTAGTTCTCAGCCTCAGTCGCCTTGTTCCTCGAAAGGGGTTCGACCGCACCATTGAAGCGGTCGCCAGTCTGCGAGACGAGTTCCCCGGCATCCAACTTGCCATCGCAGGCTCGGGACGTGACGCAAAGCGACTAGCGCGAATCGCGCGGAAGTTGGATTTCCCAGTCAAGTTTCTCGGCCGCGTCAGCGAGTCCGACCTTTCAACAGTTTTTGGGATAGCGGATGTTTTCTCGATGCCGTGCCGGAATCGTTGGGGTGGTCTTGAACAAGAAGGCTTCGGCATCGTGTTTCTAGAAGCAGCCGCATGCGGAGTGCCGCAGGTAGCGGGACTCTCCGGTGGGGCCCACGAGGCAGTCACCAATGGGGTGAGCGGTCTCGTGCTTGAGCAACCAAATAACTCTGACAACGTGGCCGAGGCCCTCCGCTCGATCCTGGGGAACCCGGACGTCGCTGATCGGATGGCGAAAGCGAGTCGGAATCGCGTGACAAGCGAGCTGTCTTATGATCTTTTAGCGCAACGCCTAGAGAGGGCGTTGTCGTGAATGACGATGGGCCAGCCCAGAGCGCTATCAAGGGTAAGCGCCTCATCGCTGCCGCTTGGCAATCGACGGCTGTCTTTCTTCTGGTTCTTTTGGCAGGAGTCGTTCGGCTGGACCTCTTTGGAGTAGCTGTGGTTATCGTCTCCGTCGTAATGTTCGGTCTTGGAGTATTACTTCTCGCGATCGCTTTCGCATTAGGAATAAGACGAAGCCGGGCCGAAGAGATAAGTGTCGCCGGATTGTTTCTTCTTCAGGGATCCTCGCCGCCGGTTGTCCGTAAAGTTTTGATTACCTCTGTTCTTGCTCAGTTAACAGCGGCACTCGTTGCGTCCGGGTTGCGGATTTATACGGAGATAGCATTTGCGATTTTGGCGCCTACGTTCGTTTTTGGACTGGCCAGTGTATGGGCAGGCCGATACGGGTCATTCCCGCCTCGCACCTCCGACTCCGTCTGAGAGCTTCAGCGTGGCAGAATGAAGGAAGTGCGAAGATGGGAGGCCACTGATGATCGACAAGCTGAGCGTCTCTCGTGTCATCAATGCTGAACTGAAAGACTGTCATGCGCTCGTGTCTGACATCGAAGGCTACGGAACTTGGGTAAGCGACCTCAAAGAGGTAGCTATAGAAAATCGAGACGACGAGGGCCGGGTTACGGAGGCCACGTTTCGAGTCGCGGCCATGGGTAGGAGCGCTAGGTATTCGCTTGCATATGACCACTCTGACGCTCCCTCAGCAATTCGCTGGGAACTGGTGACCGGCGACATTGTTAAACGCCTTGATGGCAGCTATAGCTTTGAGAGCGTGCGTGATGAGCCCAGGCAGACCGAAGTCGTCTACGAACTCGCCCTTGAACTTGCTGTTCCGCTCCCAGGTTTTGTGAAACGTCGTGCCGAAGGACGAATCGCTCACGCTGCTCTTGACGATCTCCAGGCGCAACTAGAGCATTAGCTGATTTCCTGTCTACGAGCTCGAGTCCACGGGATTTGTCCCGCAGTCTTGCTCGTGAAATTACAGAAATTTTGAGCTAGGTGTTCCGATTGACGCCCTAGCGCTCGGTACTCTCAATCATCGTGGAGTTCAGACGCATAAGTGACTTGCCGCCCTATGTATTTACGATTATCGATACCTTGAAAATCGAGAGGCGCCGGGCAGGGGTCGACGTGATCGATCTGGGATTTGGAAATCCCGACATACCTTCTCCGCGAGCTGCGGTTGAGAAACTGAGTGAAGCGGCCGAGAATGACCGCAACCATCGGTATTCGGCTAGTCGAGGAATTCCCAAACTTCGCCAAGCAGTGGCCGACCTGTACGCACGCCAATGGGATGTCTCGCTAGACCCTGAAACGGAAATAATTAATACGATCGGCGCAAAGGAAGGTTTTTCTCATCTGATGTGGACGTTGCTCGCGCCCGGCGACGCGTGCTTAGTTCCAGCGCCTTCCTACCCCATCCATATATACGGACCGCTGTTTACCGGAGCCAATGTCCGCGAGGTGCCGTTGGCGACAGGCGAAGACTTCTTCGAGTCACTAGTGGAACGGTTTGAGTACTCCTGGCCCCGCCCCCGAGTTATCGTCCTTTCGTTTCCCCACAACCCGACCACAACATGTGTCGACTTGTCTTTTATGCAACGACTTGTCGATTTTGCGCGTGAGCGCGACGTCGTCTTAGTGCATGATTTCGCATACGCGGACTTAGGTTTCGACGGGTATCAACCTCCATCGATTCTGCAAGCTGAAGGGGCCAAAGAGGTCGCGGTTGAGTTCTATAGCCTGACTAAATCGTTCTCAATGGCGGGATGGAGGGTTGCCTTCTGTCTAGGAAATAGCGAAGTTGTTGGTGCTCTAGCAAAATTGAAGAGCTACCTCGACTACGGCACTTTTCAACCGATCCAAATCGCGGCAACGGTCGTCATGAATGAGCATTCTGACTATCCAGCGGAGGTAAATCAGATTTACCAATCGCGGCGCGACAGTCTCATTCGAGGACTGGAACGCATCGGATGGGATGTAGAACCACCCAAAGGGACAATGTTTGTTTGGGCCCCTATCCCCGACGCGTACAGAGAGATGGGTTCAGTCGGGTTCTGTACTCATCTTGTGGAGACGACAAATGTCGCGCTTTCGCCCGGCATCGGGTTTGGTCCTGGAGGTGAAGGCTACGTCCGTTTCGCTCTTGTCGAAAATGAGCAACGTATTCGCCAGGCGATAACGCAACTTGGGGCAGGTCTGCAAAGGCTCAGTTGATGGGAAAACCGATTTAACCGACTACTAAATCGCCCAATTTCGCGACCGGGCAACTGCTCGTAACCAATCCTGGTGCACGGCATCAGATTCGCTTCGGTTGTCACGAGGTTCGAACGCCTGATCGAGTCGCCAAGTGGCACTAATTTCTTGCGTGTCCGTCCAAATCCCCTCGGCGAGACCCGCGAGCATCGCTGCTCCCCGAGCAGTTGTTTCAGTAATAATCGGTCTGGCAACGGGTACGCCAAGTTGATCCGCCTGAATTTGTAGAAGCAAGTCCATGACTGCCGCTCCTCCGTCGACGCGCATCTCACTTATTGGCATTCCACCAGCTTGTGTCATGGCCTCAACCACATCGCGTGTTTGGAATGCCATTGCCTCTACGACCGCCAGGGCCAATTCCGCTCGCCCGGTGCCTCCCGTTATTCCAATAATCGTTCCTCGAGCGCGCGGATCCCACCAGGGACTTCCTAGACCAGCAAAAGCTGGGACGAAGAAAACGCCACCGGTGGTGACCGCTGACTGCGCTAAATGACTTATTTCAGAGGCATCGCCAATAACCCCTAGGCCGTCTCGGAGCCATTGGATAGCAGCGCCTGTCACAAACACTGATCCTTCAAGAGCAAAAACTGGACCGGCGCCGAGATCCCATGCAACCGTTGTAAGTAAACCTTCGACTGGGTCAGGACACGTCGTGCCTACGTTCATCAACACAAAGGACCCGGTCCCGTAGGTATTTTTTGTCATGCCCGGCTCCAAGCAAGCCTGACCAAAGAGCGCGGACTGCTGGTCTCCGGCGACGCCGCTGATCGGAACTCCAGCCCCCAACGCCGTGGTATCTGCGGTCATGGCCAAGCGTCCTGAGGAAGGTCGAATCTCAGGCAAGCTAGACGCGGGTACTCCGAATAGTTCGCAGAGTTCTTGAGACCAGCATGCCTGATTGATGTCATAGAGGAGTGTTCTCGATGCATTCGTCACATCTGTTGCGTGCGTTGAGCCTCCACTCAGCTTCCATATAAGCCAACTGTCTATTGTCCCGAAGGCCAGATCCGGGCTCACCTCTACAGAGTGGTTCTTTATCAACCATTCGATCTTTGTCCCACTGAAATATGGGTTAATGACAAGCCCGGTGGTTTTGCGGATTTGATCTGATTTCCCAGCGTCTAAAAGTTGGTCACATCGATCCGATGTGCGAAGGTCCTGCCAGACAATTGCGTTGCATAAGGGCTCATTCGAAATACGACTCCAGGCCACTATGGTCTCTCGCTGATTAGTTATGCCCACCGCCGCCACTGGTTCATTGAGGACGCTCATAAGCTCTGCGAGAGTGCTTTGAACGGAACCCCAAATTTCGGCTGCGTCGTGTTCTACCCAACCGGGCCTGGGGTAATGCTGACGGAATTCCTTATACGACAGAGCGACCTGTTCGCCGTTCTCGTTGAGAGCGAACGACCTAACACCTGTCGTGCCTGCATCGATCGAGACCACTACTGCCATTCGAACAAGCTACCGTCTCGACTCAGTGAGCTAATTAGCTAGCCCCGGTATGTTCTCAGCGCCCAACTCGGGCGGTACCGTTGACACCGTGAGAATCCTCGTGGTCGGTGCCGGAGAGGTGGGTAGCTACGTGGCGGCGCGGCTATCACGTGAGGGGAACGACGTAGTCGTCATCGATGAGTTGCGGGATCCCCTGACGCGACTCGAGCGAGACAACGACATTCTCACCGTCATGGGAGACGCGACTAACCCCAGCACTTTGCGCGAAGCAGAGGTAGAAAAGACTGAAGTCCTGGTCGCCGTAACGCAGAGTCACAAGACAAATTTACTCGTCTGTCTCCAGGCGAGACAAGCGCGTGGGCAAGAAGCACTATCGACTGTCGCTCGCATCGATGACCCTGAATTACGAGGACCTGCCGGTCGCAAAATTCGCGATGCAATGGGCGTCGACCTCGTCTTGGACCCCGACGAGCAGACCGCCGGAGCGATACAGGAACTGTTGCTCTACCGAGGCGCAAGCAATCTGCACGAAATGGCTGGGGGGGAAGTTCTATTAGTCGGTGCGCGACTGGTCGACGATGCCCCTGTCGTGGGTCGCTCCATAGGTGAGATCGGCTCCTCTTACGACCCAGAATGGGATTTCATTTTCGGTGAAATTGTTCGGGACGGAGAAAGTCACGTTGTTCGTGAGGAGACGGTTCTGCAATCACACGATTTACTCCGAGTCGTGTGCCTTCGTAGGGGCCGTCGCGAGTTAATGGGTTTACTTGGCCTACACCGAACAGAAGTCAAACGAGTGATGCTCTTAGGCGGCGGGCGAACAGCGGAGCTCTTAGCGAAGCGACTGATCGACAGGGGAGTCGAGGTCGCCATTATCGAAATACGAAAGGAACGCTGTGAGCGGCTCGCAGAGAATTTGCCAGGTTGCTTAGTTCTTGAGGGAGATATAACAGACACCGACCTTCTCTCTTCGGAACGAGTTGGCGATTTCGATACTGTGGTGGCGTCAACGGGGCAAGACGACGCAAATGTTCTCGCTTGCTTGTACGCGAAATCGATGGGAGCCCCGGAGACAATTGCCGTGGTACACAGACTCAGTCTGCTGCCGTTACTAGAACAAGCCGGGATTGACGCGGCGCTGTCACCTCGGACTGCAAGTGCCAACAGTGTTCTGCGCTACGTCCGTGGCGACGTGGCAGACGTAGCGACCTTCCTAGACGGCGACGTTGAGGTCGTAGAGTTTGAGGTCGCACCCGAAGCGCCAGCTGACGGCGCAATCGTTCGGGATCTCGGTCTCTCCAACAACGTGCTCCTTGCGGCCATCGTGCGTGACGGCAATGCACAGATAGCCCGGGGTCGAAGCGTGTTACGCGCCCGAGACCACGTGATCGTATTTGCAAAACCGCATCTTGTGGATGAGGTGAAGCAGGCCTTCGGGTGACGCCCAGACCTCCCGTTAGAGCTCGGACTTCGGGATTCGCCCAGGGGTTGACCGGAAGGCTTTTGGCTTGGATCGGCTCGGTTATTCGAACGCTCTCAAAAGGAAAGATTGAATCAGCTATTGGAGTGACAGTGGGCGCAGTATGGGTTTTGAGCGCGCCGGTATTTTTGGTTTGCTCTCTAGCCGACTTACTAGACGGAGGATCTGACTTTCTACCTTTGTTGTTAACTGGTGCAGCCGTCGAAATCGCCGGACTGCTGGTAGTCCGTCTCTCGAGCTTCCCTTCAACTCTTCCGATTTCTCGACTGTTCGCGTCAGTTGTTTGCGGCGCTCTTGCAGCTCTAATAGCTGTGACGGCCGCTCACCTGGCGACAGGCGTCGCGCATAATTTAGATGTCGCACTAGTTGAGGCTGCAGCGACCATTACCGGCACTAACGCATCGACCATCAATCCCGAATTGCTCTCCCTCGGCATGTTGCTGTTCCGCGCTCTAGGCCAATGGCTCGCAGCTGCGGCAATCATCATCGTGCTAGTGCGGGTACTTCCCCATCTGGGAGTCGGGGGCCTCGACGCTGATGGAGGAGTAGCAACCCGTTCCGCGCGGCGGCTCGCTCCCCGAAGTGGCTCAACGATGGCGCGTCTAGTCACCCTATATGTGGCGTTGACAGGCCTTCTGGGTTTCGCCTTTTTGCTGGCAGGAATGCCGTTCATAGACAGCATCGTGCACGCTTTGACGACTATTTCTTCGGGCGGCTTCTCCAGCCGGTTGGGCTCGATAGGTTCATTCGACTCGGCACCCATCGAATGGGTAGCGATCTTCGGCATGTTCGTGGCAGGTACCAGTCTGCCCTTGATATTTAGAGCAATGCGTCGAGGTGATCTACATCGCTTCGTTCGTAGCGTTGAGTTCCGTGTCTATGCCGGATTAATAGCTACCGTTACCTTCGCCTTACTTGCCTGGTCTGATGGTCTTCCCAGTGCAGTCAGCATCCGGCACGCCATTTTCCATGCCGTCTCTTCTATCTCGACGACGGGTCACATGGCGGGAGATTTCAACGGTATTTCTTTTGGTGGTGAAGCGTTGCTACTGGTTTTGATGGTCGTGGGTGGGATGTCAGCATCAGTGGCCGGTGGCTTCAAAGTGATGCGGTTCATGGTCCTGGGTCGGTACATCGGAAGGGAGTTACGTCGGAGCGTTCATCCAACAGTCGTGGAGAAAATTCACCTGGGTCGATCTTCCATCGGAGAAACGGCGTTAGCACGAATTATTGGCGAACTTTTCCTAGCATCCATGTTCTTAGTTCCGACTGTCTTAGTGCTCAGCGCTGATGGCCTGGACATCGAAGGAGCCTTCACGTTTGCCATTTCAATAATGTCGAACGTAGGAGTGGGATTTGGGGAATTCGGTCCGCTCAAGCACCTAGGTGCACTAGGTGCAGTTGGGCACTTGGCCGCAGCGCTTCTGATGGTAATCGGAAGAATCTCGATCACCCCTGTTCTTGTAGCTCTGGGCGGGATAGGCGAACCAGCTCAAATAGCGATACGACGTTGGCGGACGGCTAGGCGCGAGGTGGTCATTCGATGAGACGAATTGCTGTCACTCCCGTTCGCGTAGCAGGCGCTGCTTTAATCGTTGTTGCGGCAGCAATGGCCATCTCAGCTGTCGTCGCTCTCCTAGACGGCGGCGGCGGGGCCGAAGGACTTTTTTGGTCGGCTGTGATTACGGTGTCTGTCGGCACTGGACTGTTCTTCGGCTCGAAGGTGTCCCCCTTGGCTGACTCCGCTCTCGCGTTTGCTTCGGTCGGATGGAGTTGGCTTGCTGTTTCATTGGCCGGCACATTGCCCTTTTTGCTGACAGGGGTAATTCCATGGGTTCGGTTTGATGACGCGTTGTTCGAGTCCATTTCAGGCTTCACATGCAGCGGTTCCACAATTTTGTCCGACTTCGGCTCAGTGTCTCAAGGCCTCCTTTTCTTCCGCAGCATGACCCAATGGCTTGGAGGTATGGGACTAGTCGTGTTGGCCGTCGCGATCCTCCCAGCACTAGGGATAGGCGGGCTAGAACTGATAGCGAGCGAAGCGCCCGGCCCAACCGCCGATCGACTTTCGCTTCGCGTGCGAGATACGGCAAGACGTTTATGGCTGCTGTATGGCGGCGCCACCTGCATTGTTGCGCTGGTTTTGTTTTCGGTTGGGATGTCAGTCTTCGATGCGGTTACCCATGCCTTTACGACGGTATCCACCGGCGGCTACTCACCTCATGCGGAATCCATTGCACACTTTGACTCTTTTCCGATTGAGTTAGTCCTCATCGTTGGAATGCTCTACTCCGGAGCCAGTTTTTCGCTTCATTGGCATGCACTTACCCAGGGCATAGGTGCTTATCGGCGCGTTTCCGAGATCCGTTGGTACTTCTGTCTGATCGCAGGTGCTTTCGGAATGCTCTTGTGGGTAAATCATGGAGAGATCGAATGGTTTCAGAATCTTAGAGAATCTCTCTTCTATGCCGTTTCGTTAGGTTCGAGTACAGGTTTTGGAAACTCGGATTACATTCTGTGGATGCCGGCGGCTCATGTGACGCTTTTGGTTTTGATGTTGGTAGGAGGTATGAGCGGTTCCACGGCAGGCGGGATGAAAGTACTGCGTTTGCAAGTGATCTTTCGGTACTCATTTAGGGAGCTGCTTCGAGCCCGTCACCCGAACGCCGTTATTCCTATCCGAATGGGTAGTACTACAATTGAAGAGCAGGTTGCAGCGAAAGTCGTCGGGTTCGTGTTGCTTTATTTGGGTCTTATCGTCGCTGGCGGTATCGCACTATCAGGCCTGGGCGTTGACCCCGTAACAGCCTTTAGCGGATCCGTGTCTGCAATAGGAAACGTTGGTCCTGCGCTCGGCGAGGCTGGCCCAACAAATAATTATCTTGTGTTCCCAAGGGCTGGGCGCGTGGTTTTGATGGCGTTGATGGCGCTGGGCCGGCTGGAAGTGTTCCCGGCCATGCTCATGTTGGTAGCTAGCACGAGGGGAATAGCTCAACTTCGACGACGCCGGCGACTAACCCACTCAACCTTCAGTCACTAACTATCTGCTGAAGAGAACTGGAGTTAGGGTTGAATAATCTTTGACGGTTAACGGTGCCGGTAGGCGACCTTCTGGAACTTCTTCTATCGACCCCTCTCCATCGGGAAGCTGAACGGGATCTCCTTCTAAAAAGAAGACCACTCCCTGAGCGTCCTTGGTCAGTGCCGACGCGGTGAATACCAGTTGGGCAGCAGCGCGGATTCTTTGTGCACCTTCAATTTCGAAAAATGTTTGGTTGAGATGAATGGAAATGGTGTTGTTTCTCATCAGTGCAACGTCCACCACTTCGGTGCCGGCGGGTATCGCTGATACGAATCCGCGCTCGGCCTCCGTTTCTGTCGGGCCCTCAAGCAGGTTGTTCAATGGCGCGTCAAGGAAAACAGGCGGGGGTAGGGGCCGTTGGATTTCAACCAATGTGTCGTCGCGCAGAAAATAAACTGGATGGAGCGTTGCGTTGGGAAGCAAGGGAGATTTGTTTGTTTCGACTATCTCAGGTGGAAACACATCCTTGGGGACGGAAAGAGCGGTCGGCTCGCTATCAGAGCTAAGGCCACAACCAACGAGAGTTGCCAAGATCATTGTTAGAGCAGTGAAGGTGGAGCGCTTCGAATTCGCTGTCATCGCCTGCCTGCTCTGGGAAGAGTGATAACGAAACGCGCCCCGGGTTCGCCGTCTGATTTACCCTCGACGCGTGCGCTCCCACCGTGTCGACGAGCATGCTCGTCGACGAGGGCTAAGCCAAGTCCGGCACCATCACCTGCGCCTCGCTTCCTAGCGGCCGCGCCTCGGGTGAATCTTTCAAAGACTAAAGATCGTTCAGATGGCGCCACCCCCGGCCCTGAGTCCTCAACTGCGATCTCAATTTGTCTGCCGTTTGGTGCAACGGTTATGCGAGTGACTCCACCCCCGTATTTTTGAGCGTTACGCAGAAGGTTGTCCAGCACTTGAGCTAACCGTCTTTTGTCACCCATCACTAGTGCGCCTCGCGCTGTCCCGATTATCTCGAGCGAAGCACCACCTTCGGTAAGTTTCAAAGTCGCTTTCACCAACTCTTCAATGTTGACGAGATCGTTTTCCATTGGTCCTGAATCTGATCTTGAAAGATCAAGAAGGTCTTGAACCAGATGCTCGAATCGAGCAACTTCATCATTTAAGAGGTCAAGCGCTTCTTTTGTTCGATCGGAAAGTTCTTCTCGACGGTGTTGCATCACATCAATGGAGGCGCGAAGCGTCATTAACGGAGAACGAAGTTCGTGACTGACGTCAGAAGCGAAACGTGCGTCGCGAGTAATGCGATTCTCCATGGCAGCGGCCATTTCGTTGAAGGAGTTCACTAAGGCTGCAAGATCTGGATCGCGCACCTCCTCAAGCCGAGTGTCGAAACGCCCTTGAGCGATTGAGGTAGCGGCATGAGAAATTTCAGTGAGAGGCCTAAGAAGCCCACCGCTCGCCCAAAGGCCTATCCCCACTCCCACAAGCACCGTAAGAGCACCGCCGACCAACAAGATCAGTGCCAAACTCTCTAGGGTGTTTTCCACCTCCACGAATGGAACCAACTCAAAATAAGCAACTTCGTCCAGAGCCGATGCCCCTCCTGGGCGAAGTTGGAGACCGAACGCTAGTACTGGCTCATCATTGAGTCGGTACCTCAAAGAACGCGCATCGCGTGCTTCAACGACGGCTACAACTAACTCGGGTGGTAGGTCGTTTGGTGTGAGAGAGAGCGACGTCCAGGTCTCATCACCGGTGCGAATAATCGACCGACTTCCGCTAAGGCTTGGTAATGACTCCAGTAGCTGAGC
>Ga0310342_100000723_pt1 | contig 19287 bp, 20 predicted proteins | sample S15DNA20500_MG_FD_206155 | JGI IMG/M metagenome (GOLD analysis project Ga0310342, IMG submission 206155) | Marine microbial communities from station ALOHA, North Pacific Subtropical Gyre - S1503-DNA-20-500_MG | ecosystem: Environmental > Aquatic > Marine > Oceanic | place: Pacific Ocean: North...
GGATTTAAATCCGCTGCACCGCGGTGGGCGTCTAAAAAATTCCCATCTGAGTCTAGGACCTGCAACCGTTGATTGCCCCAATCTGCAACGTATATATTTCCTTCTTCATCTACAGCGACACCTGCAGGTCTGTTAAGTTGACCATCATCGCTACCTGACTGGCCGATCACTGTTAAAAATACACCCTCAGAGGTGAATTTCTGGATACGATCATTTCTCCAGTCTGCCACATATATATCTCCCTTGGAGTCATCACAGATCCCCCAAGGGAGATCAAATTCACCATTTTCCGAACCTTGTCTTCCCCATTGGTCAATATACTGCCCGTCAAAAGTGTATCTTTGTACCCTGTTGTTCCTTGAATCCACCACTAAGAGATAGTCCCCCTGCACAAGTAGTCCGCTAGGTTGATTAAACTGGCCAGGTTGCGAGCCTTTCTCACCCCAATAACCAACCGGATTACCATCCCGATCAAATTTTGTGATCCTATGAAGTTTCTCGTCCGAAAGATAAATATTTTCGTCACCATCTAAGACGATATCAGTTGGCCAAATCATTCCCCCAAGAGCACTGTCATTAGTGGCAATCTGGCCAAGAAAATCATGATCCTTTGTTACCATTTGAATCCCATTTGAGCCCTTAGTAGTAGGTTTCCCACGGCTAGCAACAAAAATCGTTCCATCTGACCTAATAGCCATGGAGGTTGGTAGCTGAAAACCTCTCCCACCAAAATCGGCAGCAAATCCAACATTTGTTAAATATTCCAGCTTAAAAGTTGTGGTGGTCATAAATCTCTCCTCACCAAAGCTCTACACTCTACCTAAACTGTTTGATATTCCTGACTCGAAACAACCAGCTGAATTACTGCTACAGCAGCCTCATCAAATATATTCGCTGAATCTTCCTCAGACCAAGACATGTTCCCAAATTTGGAGGCATAATTCTTCAACCCGTTTTTTGTCGTTTCCATCACATCTAGGGGTCCCAGGACATCTAAACAATGGTCAACTAAGCTGTCGTAAGACATCTTTCCGGAGGGTTCCATAGATTTGATCCTGTCAACTATATCTCTTATCCCTACTTTGTCCGGGTCATTCAGAATTCTACCCGCGAAATTAACCCTTTCGACGTATGCACCAGTATTGATCCATTCAACTCCTCCCTGCCAACCTTCAACACTTGGAGGTCTCATCAACGCCTGACCCATGTTCCCACAAGCCGCATCCGCAGCAAATATATCGTCGGATGGAAGTTCAACAGGCCCGGCAAGTCTCATGGTGCCAATAACCATTTCCGCAGGGCTTTTTATACGTGCAAACCTTGAAGATTCGTCCTTGAAAAAGTCAGCCTCGAAGAGGTTTTTCAGCATCACTTTTATGCTGTGTCCGCTATTGAAATACGTCTCAACCAATTCATCTATCGCATCGGGATTTACGGGATCTTCATGAGGCCATTGAGGAACCGGGAGTTCATCAGCAACAAAGAAATGATAAAGATGGCGAGCAAGAAATCTTGCTGTAGCCTCCTGCTCACATATAATCCTTACAGCATCCTCCCCATTCCAATTACCAGTTTGCCCTAAGATAGTCTTTTCTTCGTGGTCGTGGTCTTCATCATCATATTCAAATTGCCATGACATGTATCCATACGGCCTAGCAGTGTTGTTGCGCATACGTATAGACATATAATCAGGGTTTACTATCCTCCAGCCGGTGAATGCCCTAGAAGTCTCCTGTATATCTTCCTCAGTATAGTTACCTACACCCATTGCAAACAGTTCAAGAATTTCTCTCCCATAGTTTTCATTTATATTTGCGCCATGATTATCCTGATTATCTAACCACATTATCATCGCGGGATCTTTAGACAATTGAATTAACAAATTGTCGAAACTACCCATCCCGTGTTCTCTGAACATAGAAACTTGATTGGTTACAACTCTACTTTGAATGAGTTTTGTAGAAGCTGTAGCGAAGACCCTGTGCCAAAACAGGCACATCTTCTCCCTTAAAGGAGTATCAGTCATAACAAGCCTGTAAACCCAATGGGGTCCCCCTCCAGACCTCAGATCAGACAAATCTACGTGATATCTGCGAATCAAGTCATCAGGAATTACGTCAGGGTGGTCAGGGTTAAGAAGTTCGTCCAAAGTATCGCCGTATCCTTGAGATAACGCTTTATCCATTTCAGACGGCGTCGCTCCAAATCCCGCACGGCGTAGGAGATGAGCCATTTGGACTGTTTCTTTTCTAGATTGTACAGTCGTCATATTTTCTCCTCCTGAAAAATGATTACCTTATTCATGAGCATTTTATGAGGCGAAGTATACCAACACACAATATAGGTTTTAAAGGGGACAATGATTAAATTTTATGTAGCTACTATGCGTACGCGAAAGTTTGTAGTTTAGTCAGAGAGTCTTCCCTCTCTGAATGAGCCAATGAAATTCATGCAAAACTCGTCGCGTCCCAGAAGCATGTCCATGGCGATTTTGACTCTGTCAGACTCCATATTTAAACCCATGACGCGACTCCAGTTGCTCTCTATAGGATTCAATATTCCAGAATCTACTCCAGCATCTATAGCTAGTCTAATAAAAGTATCATTTATCAATCTCCTTGAAGGTAATCCAAAGGATACGTTGCTAAGTCCGCCAGTTATCCTTATGTCCCCCCCAAACTCCATTCTCATCAGCCTCACGGCTTCTAGGTAATGGTTGCCAAACGTCTGATCTACTGAAATCGGAAACAGCAGAGGATCAATATGGATCCGATCAAAAGAAATATTTCTATCTCTGCATTGATCTACCATTTTTGCAGCGTTTTCAAGCCTCCCCTCCTCATCTGAGGGCATGCCATCAAGACCAGCAGCAGTCACTATCACATGACCTTTATGACCAGAAACCAAGTCGAGTACTCCAACTCTCTCCAGGGAGGCCGAATTGATCATAGGATCACCTTGAGGTCTACCAATTCGTTCATATTCTTCTAATCCGACATTGATTATTTCGAGGCTAGATGAATCTATACTCGGAGGCAAGTTGGATATAGAACCATAGAATCCCACTAGCCATTTGATAGCCTTTTTTTGATTTTCAATCTTGTAAGATATTTCATCTATATTCAAATCAAGAAAATTACTTCCAAATCTCTCCTGTCGTTCAATTTCGGCAGCAATATAAGATTCCCCTTCCTTTTGTTCATAAGGGTCCTCTGACATACCCTTACTTACCGCTATCATGAAATGCTTGACCCGCCCCTCTTCATAGACCTGTGTTTTCTTAAATTCATCAGGGATCGTCATGAATTGTTTAACCCCATCGGTCCCACGATATATCACAGATTCTCTACCATTCGGGTCCAATCCAACTCTCTTCCCTTTGCGCATAAGAACTCTCGTAGTATGAATGTTTTCCCCTATCACGGAAAATACGGGCGATTTAGACAATTTTTCCTCGCTTAAATACTATTTTCGCCGGCATCTTAATATCCTGCGTGTCGATACTTTAATACTAGTGAAAGAGACAACATAAACGCCCACCATAAACGGCTATAGAATAGGCCTAATAAATATTTTACTAAAAATCTAATGGAGAAAATGTAATGACCAATGATTCTTCAAATTTTGGACCCCTTTCCGGCATCCGAGTCATTGACTGGACCATGTGGCAGTTTGGACCAGTTTGTTCCATGATGCTTGCCGACATGGGAGCAGAGGTTATAAAAATTGAATCTTTGGACGGAGATCACGCTCGTCAATTCCACACTGTGAGTGGCACTTCATCCTCTTTAGGCGGAGGTCTTAACGCTTACTTTGAATCACTCAACCGACAGAAAAAGAGCATGGCCTTAGACCTCAAAACCGAAAGCGGAGTTAATATTCTAAAAAAATTAGTTACAGAATCCGACATATTTGTTCAAAACTTTCGACACGGTGTTGCCGAGAGACTCGGACTAGGATACGACGACTTAAAGGCTACCAACCCCGCAATAGTCTATGGGGCAGCGACGGGGTATGGACCAAACGGCCCTGACGCTGAAAAGCCTGCATTTGCATATACTGGCGAAGCGCGATCAGGTTCTCTATGGTGGGCAGGACCAGATGACGGAAATCCATACAACCTACAAAGCATTGCAGATCAGATCTCTGGAATAATGCTCTGCAATGGCATTTTGGGAGCTTTAGTCAATAGAGGCATAACAGGAAAGGGCCAAAAAGTTGATGTTTCTCATTTAGGAAGCATGATGTGGCTAGCTGGAAATAGATACGGAATGGCGCTTTTAACTGGTGTTGAACCAGGAGGGCAAGATCGAAAAAGTGCCCGAAACCCTCTTTGGAATAGCTATAAATGCTCCGATGATAAATGGATCGCCTTTGCCATGAATCAAAGTGATCGATACTGGCCAGCGTTTTGTGAGGCTTTGAACCGCGAAGACTTCATAACAGACCCAAGATATAAGAAGATGGAAGATCGTGCAGAAAACAAGGTCGAAATTATTCGAGAGCTAGATGCAATATTTGCTCTTCACCCCAGAAATTATTGGGCTGAGCGTATGGAAAAGGTTGGAGGAATAATATGGGAACGAGTGCAGGACGTTTGGGATTTACCAAAGGATCCTCAGGTAATCCAAAATAACTACATCGTAGATTTTGATCACCCTTCACTTGGTCAAGTTAAATATCTTCAGACACCTATTGGATATTCCACGACCCCATTGGAAACCCAACGTTCAGCACCGGAGTTGGGTCAACATACGGAAGAAATACTTATAGACACTCTAGGTTATAGTTGGGACGATATAGCAACATTCCAAGATGAGGGAATAATACTTTAGCAAGTTTAGAAACCTAAAAGGAGCACCAGCGAAATGGATTATGAATCGGGTGTGATTGAAGTCGCCGAAAACGTATATGCCTGGATAAATGAAAATTGCGCAACTAACGCAGGATTCATCGTCGGCGAGGAAGGTGTCATCGTAATTGACACTCTCATGACACCATCATTGGCTGGTTCATTGATGACGGTGGTAAGAGACGTTACTGATAAACCTATCAGATATGTGATTAACACGCATTTTCACGGAGATCACATATATGGCAACCAATATTTCCTACCAACCCCAATCATTGGACACGAAAATTGCAAATTCGACCTCGACACAAAGTGGGACGCTAATTTCAACCGTTACTGGTCAAGAGAGGCGCTAAGACCCGAACTTTCCAGAATAGTAAAAACTACCCCAGATGTAACCTTTAACGACAAAATGTCTATCTGGATGGGCAGCAGAGAAATACAGCTCTCCTTCCACGGAAGAGCTCATTCAAACAGTGACATATTGCTGTATCTTCCGGAAGAAAAGGTACTTTTTGTTGGAGACCTAGCCGTCAACAAGACCATCCCAGCATTCCCTGACGGCCACATAACTGACTGGGTATCGGTCTTGGAACAAGTAGAGAAAGTCGATACGAACACAATAGTACCCGGGCATGGTCCAGTTGGGACAAGGGTAGAGTTCAATGAGGCTAAGGATCTTTTAAGCCTACTTAATACACAGATCAAGTCGGCTTTTGACAACGGTGCTACAGAAGAGCAAGCCGCCCAAAAAGTAGATGTTGGCCTATATTCAAGCTTTGCCAATCAAGATCGAATTCCTCAAATAGTAGAGATGGCATATAAAGCATACCGTGATGAATTATAGTGCCACGGTCCTAATAAGTAGACGTGGATAAAGATTGTATTCTGTCATAATTTAGTTCACCGCGTTGCTGTAGAAATTGCCGCACCAAGCCATCCAGAAAATCGTAATCATGAAGAGTAAATTGGTCATCTCCGCTCATCAGAACATTCACATATCGATTGGGAAGACCTGGTAAAGCTACTTTGATAGATATGACGTTTCTGAAATATTTTTTCAGATAACGGTCATTAGATGGATCGGTATCAACAGCATTTTTCAGATCGTTTTCTGTGTAAATTCCCTCTCTAGTAATTTGATTGAAAAAAGCGGAAAAAATTGATTGCCCTTCACCATATCCGTCAACATAAATCTCAGTTTTTTCAATTTCTTTACCTCCTATTAAAATAGGATAACTTCTGTGAATCGACAAATGGGACCAGTTAAGCGTACGAGCACATTCCGGGGTGATGAATCTTTCAAGTTCGCGTGGCCCCCAACTCCAGTCACTTCCCCATAGGCTCTGTCCTGGAATAGAAGGAGCACCCTCTATAAAGTTGTTTCCGACGCTAAGACCGATAATATGTTCAACATATGTCCTTATTGCCTTAATAGCGGTAGCAGGAATCTGGGACCCATACTCCTCTATTAATAGCCTGACCATTTCAGCATCCTCTTGATAAATATTTAACAATTCAATGGAAGCGTTCTCTTCCAGATTTACACCGTAATTTTTAATCACAGACTTCCAAAGACGTTCACTTACTTGAATATCTCCAGATTCCATTCTAGAAATCACGCTCTGGTTCACACCTATAATTGCTGCGACATCAGACTGGGTTAATCCTTTGTCTCTTCTTGCTTTTCTTAGGGTATCTCTTTCAATTTTTGTTATTTCTCTGGACATACCTTCCCCACAATCGTGTCATATTATGCCTATATTCAAGTCATAGGTTCTTAATATGTCAATATTTAGTGCAAAGTCAATTACGACATTTCTGGAAATTCTAAACCTCTTCCTACAGACGAACACGTCTTCCTGGAACACCCCGGTCTTTCCAAGACTGGAACTGCATAGCATTAGCAAACATTGAGTAGTAAGCAACCAACACCACTAGAGTAATAGAGACCGGAAACAAAATGACTAAGTACTTAGGATGTTTGAACCTTACGCATACAAAAGCCCAGGAAATAACTAACATAGACAATGAAAACAAGGAGAGGTAAAAAAAGCCTGTACTAAATTGATCTGATATAACTTCACTAATGAAGTTATACAGAGGAATATAGGCAATAGCTAAAAGCAAAATGGAAAAAGCGACCAGAAGACTTACGTGGTAATTTAGAGCTGGGAACACACTCCTTGAAATTCCCTTTAGGGCATCGACATTGTTCTCATAGGGTAGGGACGTTACTAACCCCCCACCATCCAAAAGACTCCATACAAGACCCTCCCTTTTGGTCATTCGACCTAGTTCCATATCATCTACTGCATTGTCTTTAACTCTAGAGTGTCCTCCTATCTGCTCATACGCCAACCTCTTAAACAACATAAATTGGCCATAGGTGGCGGACAAATATGGGTTCTTTCTTTTATGGGCCTGGCTCATCGGAAGCCAACAGAATATTGCCCAGTCAATGAAAGGAAACATTAATTTTTCCGCTACGCATTTTGCGATTCTCCGAGGCATAAAAGTTAGCAGATCACAATTACCTTCCGTAGCTTTTCTGAGGGCCAACAAAATAGCATCTTCTTCTAGAACAGTATCCGCGTCCAAAAAAAGAAGGTACTGACCCTCTGATACAAGTGAAAGTTGATGGCAAGCCCAATGTTTCCCAATCCATCCCGATGGAAGTTCGTCGCCAGCCATAAGTTTGACTCGAGAATCTTGCTCAGAGAATTCCATCACTATCTCTGCAGTAGCATCTGTAGATCTATCATCTAGCACTATAATTTCTATGACGTTGCTACACTGGGAGATTAAAGACTGTAAACATTCAGATATACGATTTTCTTCGTCTCTTGCGGGAATCAAAACCGACACAGTTACAGTATCGATCCGAGTATTCTTCATAATAGTGGATGATTTACGGTTTAGAAACCGCGTATTCGAAAAGGCTGTCATCACAGAAAAACACGCCATGGCGGCCACAACAGAGTGTAAGGCCAGTTCTAACACAAACTCAAACCAACTTTCCGGTAAGTTTTTTGATCCATCCCCTGAAAACTATCCCGTTTCTATATTCCCTACGATGCTTGAATAGGACCAATCCAAGATTCAAAATACTAAATATAAACAGATCTTTACCGCCAAAAATTGTAACAAACACCAGTGTAAATCCTACCAAGCATAATGTAACGGTAATAGCGTGGTTAGTCTGTAGCAGGTGCACTAACCCTAGCAATGCAAGCCCAACAGGAAATGCAGCTCCGAAGGTTAATGCTATCCACACACCCCAGCTAGATGCTAGTGCCTTACCTCCGCCAAATCTGAGAAAAGGCGACCAGGCATGACCTACCACGGGTGCAACCCAAACTAAAGCTAGGAGCACATAATCCAAATTAACCTGTGCTGGGCCAATAAACAGCAGACCAGCTACTACTGGAATTATACCTTTAGATACATCAAGTAATAGAACAATAAGTCCTACTTTCCAGCCAGCGGCGATCCAAGCATTAGTGGCGCCAGGGTTACCATCTCCTACACTGCGGGCATCCTCACTACGAAATAATTTCGAGACCAGCACTGACCAAGGAACCGATCCACAGGTATAGCCAAGAGCGATCCAGATAAGCGCTTGTGTAATTGTCAAAGCCTAGCCCCAATTATAAGTTGCAACGAGACCGCCGAAGGTTATCATAATTATGTGTTTGGAATACTTATGGACATAATTATGGGCCCATTTAATTAATCCCTGAAGCGAGTGTTCTAGTCAATTGACCCGTGACACCCGCGACCTTACCATGATCCCAAAGAACATTTGTGAAAGGAACCACATGACTAAATTCGACCCATTATTCGATATCAGCAATAAAACCATAATAGTTACAGGTGCATCATCAGGTTTAGGGGTCACATTCTCAGAATTCCTTGCCAGTCGTGGAGCTAACGTAGTTATATCAGCTCGTCGTGAAAACAAATTAGAAGAACTGAAAAACAAGATCCTCGAAAGAGATCAGTCGGCAATGTCGATCTCCTGTGACGTAACAGACTCCTCCCAGGTGGCTACCATGTTTAATAATGTCGAGGAAAGATTTGGAAGAATAGATATAGTAGTCAACAATGCCGGGCAGATTGCCGAAGCTGGTGCAGTACCTGAGAAAATTACTGATGAAATGTTTGAGCAAACAGTCAAGGTAAATCTACTAGGACTTTGGTATTGCTGTAGGGAGGCTGGCCAGCGGATGCTTAGAGATGGATTGGGGGGAAGTATTATAAATTTGTCATCAGTGGCTGGGCTTAATGGTATGAGGGGTATGCCTGCCGCGTACCAAGCAACTAAAGGAGCAGTCGCGACTCTGACCAAAAGTCTTGCCGCATCCTGGGCCGATCGGGGAATACGGGTTAACGCTATAGCACCTGGTTGGTTTCCAAGCGAAATGACAGGGGCATGGGTTAGACAATCAGCATTCAGGCGTCACATAAGCAATAATTCCCCTATGGGTAGAATAGGTAAGCCAGACGAATTGACTGGCACTTTATTGTTACTGGCTTCTGAAGCTTCCAGTTTTATTAATGGTCAAATTATATCTGTCGACGGGGGTATAAGCTCTTCGATGGGACTTCCATTCTTTACTGAAGAGATGTTCCAATACATGGAAAAGGCTGTACCTGGAGACATGGCTAAAAGAATTAGACCAGACTAACTTGGTGCACAGTTATGTTTCCAAAATCAATTTCGGATATATCGAATGTGTGGCTTAAAAAGGTCACTGGATATGAAGTAAAACACTTTACTTTCGATAACGTAAGCGAAGGCAAAGGTTTTGCGGGGGAAGTATTCAAACTAAATTTAGCATATGCTCACGCTGACTCAATTTCTAATAAGAATCCCTCTACGCTAATCGTAAAATTCGCTTCACAAAATTCCAGTACCAAAAAACTGGTAAGACCTTACGCGATAAACGAAACAAACATATACAGCAACCTTCCCAAGTCCTACGAAGGCTTTTTGCCAGCAACCTACTATTCAGAGTGTGATGATAAAACAGGTGACTGCTGTATATTAATGGAAGACCTCTCAACAAAAATTTATGGTGACTCACTTCAAGGTTTGTCTCTCGCACAAGCTATTGCAGCTACAACTTCAATTGCCAGATTTCACTCCAGCTTCTGGGAAACATCCAAGCGAAGTCAGTTCTCCTGGTTGAAGCACTCAAAACTGATTCTAAGGTTCATGAGCAGAATCGTGGAACAAAACAGCCTCATATTTTTGGATTCATATGGGAATAGGTTAAGTAAAGAATTCCGGGAACTTGTAACGGTTTATCCAAATAAAATGATGGCTATATGGGACAGATTAATGGATTCACCCTCAACAATTTGTCACGGGGATTTTAGGCCGGATAACTTCTTTTTCGGTGACGATGACAAGAGTATTACTGTAATTGACTGGCAATTATGTTCGGAGATGAAAGGAATCGTCGACGTAGCATATTTATTCACCTGGGGTCTTGACGAAAGGGATAGAAAATCTTGGGAGTCACAACTTCTCGCAAATTATCATGACACCCTGATTTCAAAAGGAGTAAAAGATTACTCCAAGTCAGACATGCATAAAGACTATATCCTTGGGTTTTTTGTACCCTTCCAGATACTTTTAGTCGCAAGCACAGCATTGAATAATGGATCCACAAGAGGAGAGCAACTTATTTCCCTAGTAATCAAAAGAATGCAATCAATTATTGATGATCACCATCTGCTCTATCAGATATCCAGAATATAATTTGGCTCTATGCAAAAAATATAAGGTAATCCGCAAATGAATCACCATAGCGCTTCGCATATTCTTAATGTTGTGGAAAAACTGTCAAAACAGTATTTGTCTGACATTTGCGATTTATCATCCACAGACTTTGAACAACCAAGTAAATGCCACATGTGGGCTGTGAAAGACGTAGTCTCTCATTTGATCAGCATTAACGGATTCTTTCAAAACTCAGTAGTAAGGAGTCTCGACGGTGACGGAATGCCTCCCGAGGGAATGCCAAATCCTGGAACAGGCAGTGCCGTAGCAATGAGTGAAGGCATAGCAAATAGAGCTATTCAACTTTCAGAAACAGCACTTAGTGACCAATCACAAATGATCGCGATATCTGAAAGAATGGAAGTAGATTTACTTGAGACTTTCAAAAATGTGAACTCCGACGAATGGGACCTTCCTGCATACCACCCTATGAATACACTGTCTCCACGGCTATTGCTCCTGTTAAAACTATTCGAATCAACACTCCACTCATGGGATATTTTTAATGCCTTAGATGACAACTACCAAATTAACTTGGAGGCGGCGGACATACTTCTAGAAGCATGGAAGTCTCCAGAAATCAATCGATGGTTTTTTACCCCAAATATTGAACAAGTTAACCCGGTTATATTGGACGTAGAGTTCGAATCAAATAAAGGTTTAAGACTTGCGAGTTGGTCCGGCGCAATAGACATCATGGACAGGCCCTCCAAACCTACGGGTGCTGAAGCGGTGATTAAGGTCAGCCCGAAACTTTTTTCATTATTAATAACTGCCAGAGCTAATCTTGAATCCAACATTCGCGAGGGAAACATATCTGTAGTGGGAGACGAATCTGTCTTGCGATGGTTCCACACTTGGTTTAGAGGATCATAGCTCTCTGGTGCAAGCTACCTTGCAACGACCCCACCATCGACGACAACTTCAGATCCAGTTATAAACGATGATTCATCGGATGCCAGAAAAACTATCGCAGGAACTATATCGAATGCAGAGCCAATTCGCCCAAGTGGGATTCTATCTATTAGCCATTTCCTCTGCTCAGATTCTTCAAAAAAATTATTCGTCAATGGAGTCACTGCGTAACCTGGGTGAACTGAGTTAACTCTCACATTGTCTTTAGCGTACTGAACAGCTATCGATTTGGTCAAAATACGGGAGGCTCCTTTCCCTGCGTGGTATGCCGTAACTGTAGGACTACCTACAAGTCCGTAAATAGAGGATATATTTACTATAGACCCTGCGCCTTTCTCACTCATCGAAGGTACGACTTCCCTAGATCCCAGAAATACTGCCTTTGCATGTACGTCGAGCTGCTGGTTCCACGCTTCTTCAGACGTCTCTTCAACGTTAAACCTGGCAGAATTACCAGCGTTATTAACAAGGACATCTGGAACACCATAAAGGGAAATCGTATCCACGACTACACGTTCCCAATCCGAGGCGCTTGTGACGTCATGGTACATAAACTCGGCATCAAACCCATTGGCTTTCATCTGAGAAACCGTTGCCTGACCTGAGTCTGAATCTATATCGGTTACAACTACCTTCGCACCCTCTCGGAGAAACCTCCAAGCGGCAGCGCCGCCAAAGCCCATAATAGAACCCTGTCGCCCAGTAGCGGCTCCAGTAATGATGGCGACCTTTCCCTCTAATCTCATTTATTTATACCTATATGAACAAGCGCACTGGAATCTGGCTCCGGAAGTTTCGACTTTGGCATTTTACATATCATAGTGTAAGCGGGATCAAAAACGTTACCAATGTCATACTCCACATATATTCCAATAAGAATATTTGCATCAGGCTGGGATATTCCATAGTCCTGAGTCAACCACCTAACCATCTCTGAGGTTGCATGTTGAATAGCTTCATCCAGTGGTCTTACATTCCCCGCTGTAAATATATATTCAGAATTTTGTCCCCTCGGCCATTGAATCAACTTGTTCTTTACAACTTCAAGAGTAAAGGACACCTCCATTGGAATTTCAATACCAGTGCCTAAGATTTCACCATCTGACTGCCAAGCATGGCCATCTCCTATATGAAACAACGCACCTTCAACAAAAACAGGAAAGTATGCCGTGGTCCCAGGTTCAAAGCCACGATAATCCATATTGCCTCCGTAAGGTCCCGAAGTAGCAGTAGATATCGACTGTCCCCTATCAGGCGCCACACCAAAACAACCAATCATTGGCCTAATGGGAACGATAAGATTTTCAAGAGCCGGTGACGGGTATTCCATCGAAGCAGTATTAGTAGCAAAATCCAATACAAAATTAAATATGTCAGGGTTGGGAACACTATTCTCATGACCAGGCTCCAGCACATTGGGGGATATTCTTGGCCTACAAAACCCATGATTACGATTCGGCCATATTTTTTCCAAGGTAACAGCAAGTACATCCCCTGGTAATGCATTATCAACATAAAATGGCCCCGTCTGTGGATTACCACGAGGGGCAACCTGATTACCTTTCATATCCCGCCCTCCAGCATCTACAGTCATCGTGTGAACCAAATCACCACTCTTGACCTCCAGTACAGGTTCGTGAGATCCAATCGACATGTAATAAGTGTCAGGGAAAAATCTATGTTCCATATACATCCTCAGAAGATTTTTAAACAGTTTATTCGAACCTGCATATTAAGAACAATTAGTATCATTCCAAATCCTCTAAAAAAGTTTAGAATAATCACATGTTAGCCGACTTAAATAGAAATCCTTTGAAAGGCCTACAAGTTGCCTCTTTTGGAGAAGTTCTTTTCGACATGATAGATGATGAGCCTCATCTTGGTGGAGCACCTCTCAATTTCGCTTGGTATGCGAGTCAAATGGGAGCTGAAGTGTCACTTCTAAGCACTGTAGGTAATGACCAACTTGGTGACAGAGCATTGAATACAATTTTAAACACCAAAATAGAGGCCATGGTCACTAGAAGTGAATTACCGACGGGAGTAACGGAAGTGTCTAGTGATGGATCATTCACAATTGCAAGAGGAAAAGCTTGGGAAAATATTTCAGTACCCATGTCCAGTGGACGTGACCTACAACTTCTCTACTTTGGATCTTTGGCACAAGTGTCGAAAGAAAACAGATCCAGTTTAAAAACGCTTTTAGATAGAAACCCAAAATATGTCCTCGTAGACTTAAATCTGAGGGCTAATTGTTACACCAAACAAACGATTGAAGACTGTCTCTATTACGCAACCATGTTGAAAGTTAATGAAAAAGAATGGAATGTGGTTAGTGAAATCACTGGGATAAATGAACCCGAGCTTCTTATGAGACGAAAGCGCCTAAAAGCAATGGCAATAACCAGGGGAAAAAACGGTGCGACCCTATATAGTGCAGCTGGCGGCATAGAGTTCAAACCAAGCAGCATTGAGCTAGTGGATCAGACTGGAGCCGGTGACGCTTTCAGTGCCGTATTGGCTGTTGGGATACTTGTAAATGCCCATCCTGCACAAGCACTTGCCGCGTCTTGCCAAGCAGGAGCAATAGTCGCTTCAAAGAAAGGAGCTCTAGTAGACTTACCTAAGGACATATTAGAAGCCTACGAAGAAGAATTAAGTTAAATAGCCTCAGGCCAGCCCTAAAGAGCGCAGTACTACTTCTATCTAAAAGTCTCTCGTGGTAGGTAGACTTTCATCTTTATTAAAACCCTGGGGTGATACTATCCTTTCTTCACAGTCTTCCGTTGTAATCGGACAGTAGGCACATTCCTGTTCGCTGGGTACTTTTACTGCAGGTATTTCTGACGATAGACGTCTCATCAGGCTGCCCAGACTTGAGACAAATTTTTCTGTTACTGACCCAGCAGGAATAAAAACATCGTGATCTGAATAAACGATTCTTCCTTCAACCGAAACATCTTTAAATCTAGAGTCATGTTTTTCCAAAGCGTACATGTACATCAAAACTTGAGTGCTGTGGGAAGGAGACGGCTGCCCTGTTTTAACATCAACAACGACGCCAATACTCCCACTTAAGCCTATTAAGTCAGGAACTCCACTCAACATCGCTGTTTGACCTTGAAGTCTGACCCTGTTCTGGTTCTGAATGAATACTTCGTATCCATCATCCTCAAATTTCTGCCTAGTTTTTAGCAGTAATGCAGCATGTTCCATATGCCATTTTGCCGTATCAAAATTGGACGGCTCTTTTTTGTAACTATTCCCCTCATAATTCGCTCTAAACCAAGATGACCATTCACAATAATCTTCACCCGACAGGAGCCGATTAACCCAAGTTACCCAAACATATGTTGATTCCCGTCTGCTAGGCATCGGTAACCTCAAAAGAATCCTAATTCAATTGCAACATGCTTCAACAATATTACTTTACGAAATAGGATAAAAATAGATGAGGCAACATTCCCATCCAAGGAACGGTTGCAAACTACCAGTAATGACGATAAGTTCAAATTTCCCCAGAATACACTCGAGAAAATGGGACATGAAAAACTTTTATAAAGGAGAATTGAATGGGACATTATTTAATCACCGCTTCATACACCAGTGAGGCTTGGGCCGCACAAATTGAAAATCCCAAAAACAGGATGGAGGTAGTAAAGCCTTTATTTGATGCTGCAGGCGGGCGTATAGAATCTGCATACTTGTCATTTGGTGCTAACGACCTGGTATTGATATGTGAATTTCCTGATAACGTAAGTGCCGCATCTGTCGCGATAAAGGCTGCGTCAGGAGGGGGATTATCTAATTTCCAGACCACTCCACTTATCTCTATTGAGGATGGAATTGAAGCCATGAAGAAAGCGGGTAGTTTGAGCTACTCAGCTCCAGGAGACTAACCTATTATCGAAATGAAATAAATATTTTGATGTCTCACATCTCATTAAGTAATCGATATGAGAAAGAAAATATTTTGAAGACCTATAGTTAATCCTTCATCAGATTACTTCACAGGAATATAGACATGGGAATAAAAAATGTCATTGTGATGTGTATTGGCGTTGCATCCCTTGCGTTGGGGGCATTGTCGGGGAGCATAGTCACAATGTTGATATCGCCCGTCAATGAGTACAATCACTCTCCTGGATGGTGGTCGGGACATCCCAGCCTTGAGGTTTTACTAATTATAGTCGGCGGCTGTCTAGGTGCTGGCGTTTATTGGATACCTTACAAATTATTTTTTGAAGGATGGGCAAGCGAAGATAAAAAAGTAAATAGTGATAGTTCCGTTTACTAAGAGTAGTTATTGTGGAATGACCCGTCCCCTCATCGCTGCCTCTAGTCAAGTCCCATGGCTATTTCTTAAGATTATGGATGTAGATCTGAATGCTGACTGCCAAGTTCTGAATTTTCAATTGCGACTACAACACAAAAAATCTGTAACTCCAACCTAGAGCGAACTGACAAAACGAGGCTGAGGCTATAGTACTACTGAACTAGATAGTCTTAACCTACCTAAAGTCCGTTACCTGTGGCAAAAGAAAATGATGGACTTTACGGTAGGCTTAGACTATTGAAACAAATTTTTTACTTCCACTCCCATAGTTCCCATGTTGCATTCCCTTCTGCATCCACATCCCAGTTGTAAACAACAGCAGCCCCATTCAGGCTGGATAGAGACGGAGCTGACGTTTGAAAATACGCAATGCCCTTGAATGAAGCCCCTCCTTCCTCAGTAAAGGAACCGATTCCAGAGGCTCTAAAAGTAGCCATTCCGTCACCAGCGATAACAACCCCCGAATTTGGGCACTCCCCGTATATTGTGCCGTCTGGTAGAACCTCGGATTGATAGGTGGCCATCATTTGAAAAATTTCCACTCCTGCCAATGTTCCAGATCCACTTGGCACTGTGACTTCAAATCTGGGATTTACGCCATTCGCAGGCAAAACTTTTTGTGTAGTTATGGCTTTCAAAGAACCTAATTTCTCTGCGGGCATATTTGTACCTCCATCTAAATTCTTAACTGATAAATTGAACTGACGGAGTATATATTAAGAAAATTAACCTGTCATATGCCACTCCTTTTCCCATAATGACTCTGCATATTTGGGGCACGTCCCATTCGCGCACGAGGTTAAAATTGAGAAGACCCGATTGGGTTACTAGATTAGCCAAAACTCAAGCGGGCGGAAGATTAGTGGAACATTCCCACCTTAGATAAGCGCCCACTCAGGTACCCCACCATTTTGGAGACACTTCAATCGGCTAAGACTCTTCCTGTAGCTCGGAAACAATCGCTCAAGCTCTTTCCAGAACTCAGATGAATGGTTTAGAACTTTTAAATGAACAAGTTCGTGATGAAGTACGTAATCAACGACATCAGGTGGCAGCAGCATAAGATTGCGATTCAAATTGATATTTCGCTTGATGGAACAACTCCCCCAAAGGGTTTTTTGTCTTTTGACTCTCATCTTCTTGTATGGAAGCCTGAGTGAGGCGGATATACCATCCAGTTGTCTTGGAAGATATTCAAGCGCCTTCTCATGGAGCCATTTTTGAAGCAGCGTAGGCACCTGAAACACGTCCCTCGGGTCCTCTGGGACTTCAAGGGTGGTTGACCTCTCTGTTACGATGCCGGAATTTTTGTGATTGATTCCTCTGTAGGTGACTTTCCACCGATTCCCAGTTGACAGTAATGCAATCGACTTTGGCTTAAGTTCTCTACGAGCTTCCTTGATTCCCATAATTTCTTTTTCAATTTTATATTTTCTTCTGGATACGATTTCCAAAACCCAATTATCGTCATAAAAGCGGGGAAGCACTATTTCAAATCCGATGCGAATAGAAGACTTGAAAATAAGTCTTTTCGCTCTATTGCTGTGTCTAACCGAAAATAATCTAACGTTTTCCTGGGAGACATCTAGCAACTCAAGGAGAGAATCTTGGGTTATCAACTGTGAGTGCTTACCCTTTTAGTTAACCTTCTTCAGATTACCAATTGCATGTTAAATAAAATTTGTTTTTACCAAGTACCGCCTCACTTGTCTTCGGCGACGCAGGGAAGTAAATTCGGTTCTGAGTTCTACACTTTTACTGCACCCTGCCAAGAGCAGACCTGAGACCGCGAGAGCAAGTAATCATTTCATGTGCCTAGGCTAGCTCTCAGCGAGACTCTCATTCTTGGGCATCCCTAATTGCCCATTGCCATGATTCTTTTGGTGTGATGTTGCTGTGGGGAGCGTTAGAGTCTATTCCTTCTTCGGGATAACATGTAAAGCAATACGTGTGTATCCATACCTCCTCCTGACACACTATATGTTCAATACGTCTCTTTTCGTCAATTTGCTCCTTGTAAGCTATTCCAAGAACAGAAATTGTCTTTGTTCTGTCACGCATGAACATAGTGATTCCGAAGAACAACAGAGGGCTACCAAAAATCACTGCGACCAATTCCCATATTCCTCTAAAGCCTAAGTTGTCCAAAGGCCATAGTGCCATGATTAGTTCATAAGATACCCCAGCTCCAAATATCCAACCAATACCCAAACGCACATTTTCATCTGGAAGACGCCTTATAATCCAATCTTTCATAGCTACCTCCGAGTGACCATTTACCTTTTGATCCCCAATCATACTGCTCCCAATGCCCCCACATCTTCATGAAAGGGGGTAACTCATTGGGTCCCCACTGTATACACGATGAGCCTACTTCCTCTCCATATTTCAAATACTGGAAGAGGTGTTGCAATTTAAAGAAATTCAAGTGTGTGTACCTTGGCTCAGACAGACTTTCGAGCTCACGCCCTTTGTTTTCCTATAAAGTTATGGAATGAAATTGAAAGATGGTATCTCCTATGAAGACCAAGTTTTTTATGATTTAGCCTTTGCTCAGAATTGCATTACCACAAGCACTTTTGAAGGGTGTGAATTTGTTAATTGTGATTTCAGGGAGTCAGAGTTTAGAGACTGTACATTCACTGAGTGCATATTTAAGGATTCTGACCTGGGCCTAGTTAAGTTAACGCAGACGAGATTTACAGAAACCAAATTTGAACGATGCAAAATTATTGGAGTGAACTGGACTTCACTCGACTGGAGAGGAATTACACTTTCAGCCCCAGTTGAATTCCATTCGTCTGATATTAGTTTTTCAGTATTTAGTGCGTTACGGCTTCCCGGATTAAAAGTTAGAAATTGCAAGGTTCATGATGCTGATTTCGCATTATGTGATTTAACTGGTGCGGAATTTGTTGAGAGCGACTTAACTAACACTCGATTCAGCTCAACTAAACTCAATGATTGCGACTTTAGAGAAGCAAGTAACTTCGTCATAAATCCAACAGAAAATTTCGTCGTAGGAGCTAATTTTACTTTCCCTGAGGTTCTAAATTTACTCAGTTATTTTGGGATAAAGATAGATAACATATAAATATACCTTCCCTCCTTGTGCCTCACTCATACCACTACCCTTCATTACACATGTTCTTGACTCAAGGGAATTCGGCCTTCGCCCTTCCCATATCCGGAGCCTGCTGCCCCAGAAAATTTTGAATTGGCAGACAAATGCCTCTTAGACAGTCAGCAAAGATACTTGGAGTACACCACTCTACTTTAAGTAAATGCATAAACGGTCAACGAGAGTGGAATCCAGAATTAAAGGTGAGATATGACCAACTTGTCTCCACCCTTCCAAAAAGTGGTGGCACGAGTGGTTGCGCAGTACAGGTG
>Ga0310342_100000724_pt1 | contig 19259 bp, 10 predicted proteins | sample S15DNA20500_MG_FD_206155 | JGI IMG/M metagenome (GOLD analysis project Ga0310342, IMG submission 206155) | Marine microbial communities from station ALOHA, North Pacific Subtropical Gyre - S1503-DNA-20-500_MG | ecosystem: Environmental > Aquatic > Marine > Oceanic | place: Pacific Ocean: North...
TGGCGGGTAAAACCCTCGGGCAGCCGTTCGAGAATAGGGCGTAATTGCGGCGTCGGCTCATGGGCTGCCGCCACTGGCAACTCGTCACGCAACACGGCAAGCTCTGACGATGATAACAGCCAACCCGGTTCGACGGCGAGCCCACTTTCCACCGCCCGAATCGCATGATCCCAAATCTCCTCCTCAGAGACCCGGCGAATTGCGGCACATTCTGACACCTGGAAGCCACGACTCAGCAACTTCCAAGTCCAATAGTAGCCCGGACGTAGCGATGGCTTGTCGAGTTCTATTTCTTGTTCTTGCAGATTGGCATCGCCACTAGCCGAGACTTTCGCCGGTGGCCTCGTAATCTGGTCAGAAATCGCCGGTTCTTGCTCCCCCCATGCTGGCGTTTCACCGCCCCTCTGATCGTCTGAACCCTCCAACAAAACGGGATTGGATGAAGCATCGTTCGATTGTTCGTGATGAGATATTTTGGCCAATAATGGAGCCGGCAAACTGAGTGGAGATTCGAGCGTTTCCTTGCCTCTCATCACTTCCATCCCAAAATCTGTCATACGCACAATCGAACGGAAGCGGCTTATCGAAGAGGTCATCAAGAGGCCGCCAGAAATCAGCAGATCGACCAGACATGTGGCCTCGGAAATCTTTAGATAATCAAGCAATCCAAATGTTGACAAACGATCCAGCTTCCAACGTAATATCTGTTTCGATTTAGAACCACACAACATCTGGGCCACCACCTGTTTTCCGAAACCCAGTTGACGTTTCTCAAACTGTTGTTGAATGCGAGCCACACCACTCAACACTTTCTGAATTGCCAACGACACCGGGCTATCTGCTGTCAGCGTTACGACAACTCCTTCATCTGATCCGTTGGGAAGCTGGCAATTATCACACCGACCGCACACTGCCGCCCCCGACTCGCCAAAATAAAGCAGGATGTCACGCTCCCTGCAGCCACGCCCCTTGGCAAATTCGGTGATCTTATGAAGTTTTTCGTATTCGGCCTGTTTGCGTTTTTCGAGCTCTGAAAAGTCGATTTCCAAATCACCAAAGAGCTTACTTCGATTCAGAATGCGAACCGCTCTGCCACGAAATGGAGGAATGTAATCAAAGCCTGCCAGGCTGCACAACTGCCGCAGGGCACGTTGGACCGAAGCCAGGTCCATTTCGAGGCTGTTAGCCACTGCTGGAGGATGAAAGTAAACTTGCTGGTGACGACGTTCACCCACGATTCTCTCCAAAGTCTGCAAGATTCTCCGCTGGGCCTTCGCCTGGGACGGCAACAAATCAACCATCGTTGGTACATCCGTGTTGAGCTGTACGATGGCCATATTCTGCCTTGGTTCGAGCCGCTCCAGGGCCCCACAACGCTCAAGGATTTGCAGACAGGCACCAATACCTTCACTACCAAGCTCCAAATCGAGCCGATCCTTCAGTTGTTCAAGCGTCAATTCAATCGGCTCTTCTTCGATATGGCGTAGATAATTGTAGACCTCGGCAGCATTGGCTCGTTTGGGAAAAGAATTCTCGATGAAGAATTCCTGAATGTGGCTATCCCCCGCGCTATACAACATCAAGCATTGTGACGACTTCCCATCGCGGCCTGCTCGACCTGCCTCTTGATAGTAGGCTTCGAGACTCCCAGGCATGTTGTAGTGCACAACAAAACGCACATCTACTTTGTTAACCCCCATTCCAAATGCCACGGTTGCGACAACGATGTCTTTGGAACCATCCATGAACTCGTCCTGAGCACGGCGGCGATCGTCGGAAGTCAAACCAGCATGGTAAACTCCAACCCGTCGCGTGGTACGTCGATTCAGCATCTCAGCAACCGTCTGGCACTTCTCCCGGCTCGAGACGTAAATAATACCGGTACCCGGCGTTTCTTGAATGAATTTTAAGAGCGAGCTTTCCTTGTCTCCCCGACTACGGCATTTACGGACTTCATAGTGTAGATTTTCGCGGGCAAATCCGGTTACGAAAACGGCAGGCTCATCCAAACCTAAAAGGCGAATCACGTCTTCACGAACACGCGGCGTGGCCGTTGCCGTCAGCGCAATCGTTTGTGGACTGCCGATTTGCTCACGAAATTGTCCCAGTCGCGAGTAGTCGGGTCGAAAGTCATGCCCCCACTGACTGACGCAATGCGCCTCATCCACCGCTAACAAATCCACCTTCGTTTGTCCCAAAGCCTCAACAAACCGTCGACTTCGAAACCGTTCTGGGGCCACGTACACCAAGTCGTAACGTCCTTCAGAAATACCCCGAACTCGATCAGATTGCTCCTCCATGCTAAGTGAGCTATTGATCAGCGTAGCGCGGATCTGCTGACGCTGCATCGCATCAACTTGATCTTTCATCAAGGCGATCAATGGAGAAATAACAAGCGTTACGCCATCGCGCATAATCGCTGGCATCTGGTAGCAAAGACTCTTACCACCTCCGGTGGGCATGATGCAAAGACACTCTCGCCCATTAAGCACCGAGGCAATCACTTCGCGTTGGCCACGTCGAAACGAAGTTAGATCAAATCTGCGAAGCGCACCTTCCAGATCATACGTTTCAGCAGTCGCCATGAAGAACGTTTCCCATCCGTGTCACACAGAGTAACAGCAGCTTGCCGCTACGTTTTCTTTTGCTGTCCTTTGTCATATTCAACAGGCGTGCCAACTGGCGTTCCATCCTCATAGAACCGTTTGAATGTGCCATGAGGTAGATCCTCTTGGTAAGATTCATCCCTAAACAATTGGCCATTTTGAAACCAGTACCGCCAAACGCCATGTTTCTGGCCCGCATTGTAATTAATCTCGAGCTTCTTGGTAAGTTCTTCGGCGTCACTCTCTTTTCCCGGCTCATACCAGGCTAACCACGTTCCATGAGGTTGTCCACCATCATATTCCTCGCGACCTAACACTGTTTTTCCATCTTCGTAATAAAACAACCATTCGCCGTCACGGAGTCCAATCTTGTAAGATTCAGTCGCACGTAATTTTCCAGTTTTTCGAAAATACGTCCATTGACCCTCCGGTTTTCCACCATCGAACCCTCCGACTTTGGCAACCTGGCCGTTCCTGTGCCAATATTTCCACTCGCCGGCTACTTTGCCATCCTCAAAATGTCCCACGGCGTACTTTTCCCCGTTTGAATAAAACTCTTCGTACAGACCGTGGTTGATGGTGGAATTGTCAGAATATTTTTGAGCCTCATAGCGAATTTTCAGTTTCTCATTTTCGTCTTCAACCGTCAGCGTCTCTTGTTTCACCAATTTGGGGGGAGCCACCTCTGACGCACCGTCGGACGGTAATTTGGATGGTCGCGGTGAAAGGGTCGCTTGCACCAATTCCGTTGCCAACTGTTTGCTCAGATCCGGACGTAACGCCACCCTTGGTTTTGCTGGCGCGTCAGTTTCTATTTCAAGATCAGCCTCGGACGGATCCGCAGGCGACACCGTTGTGGATGTGGGGTTCGGCGATTCGCTATTATCGCTCGGATTGGGATTCAAATCGACTGGCAAACCAGGATTCTCGCTGACATCAACGACTGCCTCGCCATCGGAACCTCCGCAGCCAACAGCTGTTAACATTGCAATACCAATCCCCGCGAGTGCCCAAGTGCCAATTCCCCTCTTACGAATCATCGTGATCAACATGACAGTCTCTATCTCCAACTAAATAACCTGCAGAGTTCTTGGCCTCGGCTTACGACGGGGCCTTCACTCAACCCGGGGCAAAAAGCGTTCCTCTATGATTATACCACCTAGGGCCGAAAAGGGGGCTCAACTAGAGGTTCTGTCCGGCTGGCGAAATAGCGTCGGTTATAAATTTCCGGATCGAAGGGATCGCTCTTATTATAGCGATTAAAGACGTTCTGTGGTAATTCGGGTGGTCCGGTTGCCAAATCCGTAGGATTCTGCGGGACAATTTGCGGCCTTGGTACATCCAGCTGAATCGGACGTTCACCCGCTAGTTTGTCCGCTCGTAATTGACCGCTGGTCTGCAAAACCCAGGAAACAATTTTTGAATATTGGTCGGGAAACTTTTGACGCCATATCGCCCTGGCACACTCAATTGTCGTCACACTTGAATTCCTATCAGATTTCAACAATTCATCAGATTTCAACAAGGGGCTCCGGTGCGGATCCGCAAGATCGATCTGCTTCAATACAGAACGAAGATTTTGATAAGTGAATCGTTGTGTCATCCGACCTTTACCATTTAACCGGTACAATCTGAATCGGTTAATCGACTGTCCACCGTGACACGCACCTGCTGCGCAATGATTGATGAGCACGGGCTGGACTAACAATGTAAAAGGAAGCAACACGGTTCTCTGAGTAACCACTTCAGGTAATGGATCTTCAGAAGCCGAAGGTGTCTTTGTTTGTAAATCAACTTGATGCTTGTCCCCTCCGTTGACATTACTGGCAGAATACCTGGTTGCCTTCAAGCGACGTTCCAAACTTTCCACTTTTGGATGATCTGGACTCGTAGCGGCCGAGAGCATCCAGTGATGGGCCGCCCTATTATGCAGCCCTTGTTCCAGGCACCACTCCGCCAATGAAAGCTGCTGTCGTAAATTGTTGACACCAACCGCTGCCGTCATCCGTCGGTAAGCTTCTCCTAAATTTTTACAAACGAATCGCACATCACGCAGAGGAATCTGCAACTCGGACCGGGAGGATTGTTTCACCAAATAACCATTTTCAACTCGTTGAATCTGTCCCTGAAACACCTCACCATTTTTCAGAACCAACACTCTTGTGGGGCTCAGGTCATTCGCGACAACCTGTCCTGTCATCAACATCAGGCAGAAAAGCAGCCACCGATTCATTCTTATTGAAACGCATCGCATGTCACTGAAATCAAACATTTTTCTGCTTCACAATTGCTACACACGGGCGCTACACACGGGCTATGTGCAGATCGATTTCACCCTATCGCTTGGAACAAAACCACCTTGTCAATCCTGTCTCAACCAGTCCCATTGTAGAGGCAAAGATCGTAAAGCATTGATTAGCGAATACGTGGGTGCGCGCCAAGATGAAACTGCCGTCGTCGCCATCACTGCTAGTACGGCATCGATTCTTGCGCTATACTTGATGGCGTTTGGAACGTCTTGTATCGAGTAATTCGAGGAAGGCGTTGCTGCGGACCAGTTGTATTTTTTCTTGCTCCCATTTGTTGATGCCCTCACTCTTTCCATTTTTACCATTCGGCACTTACATGAGAATTGAATAAGATTTGTAACCATGGAAAATATTCAACGGTGTAACGCATTCTATCGTGGTCACGTGCAGGGGGTCGGTTTCCGTATCACGACACAACGCCTGGCGACAGGTCATCCGGTTGTCGGTTTTGTTCGAAACCTGGCCGACGGACGTGTTGAACTAGTCGTGGAAGGATCACGAACTCACCTTGATGAATTTCTCGCGAGAATCGCTGATGTCATGGTCAAGAAGATTACGGACGTCCAGGTTCAGTTTGAATCTCCCACAGATGAATTTACATCCTTCGAAATTCAGCCGTGAACAGACAATCGTGAATTCCAAATTTCGACAAAATCACTTAGAATTTGTATCGACTCGTTCCATTTTGGTTTCAGGTCATGTCCAAGAGCCTATGAGTTGAAAAACTCAGGACGTTCGAGAGGAAAAATAATGGCGGAGTGGTTAACACCGGTTTGGATCCTTAGTGCTGGAACAACTTTGGGATTGGTCTTGTTGCTGATCACCTGGTGCCTGCTTTATGCCGTGTCGCACCAAAGCGGACATTTCGTTGCAAGCTCTCTATCCGCTGGTCCACTATTTCCTGTTTTTTTATTACTGATTTTGCTTGCCGGAATCAACGTGATCACCCTTCCTTTCGCCGAATCACCACAACAAATCATCGGCTGCCTGAGCCGGCATTTCTCTGTTGGCACACGTAGCCTGTCCCATCAAGTCCCGCCTGTAAATCAGGCCTCCGAGGAAACACCCCTGGACTTGAGCCTGCGTCGTATTGAACTGAGACATTTGGAATTCAATTCCACCGGAGACTTGGCGATTCGATTTGATCCGTCGCCGGATCAACCCAACGCAAGGCTGGAACTGAGAGGTGGAGAACCCTACGAATGGTCCCGGTCGGTTCAATCATCTGGCTTTCTGCCCTCAGCCCGTGTCGAACGGCTGCTGATTTCCAACTACGGAGAGGAAGCCGTAACATTGACCATCAGTACCACAACCGATATCCGTCATCCGGAGGCTCGTACCATCCTTGTGACAGCCGCTGGTACTGTCCTTCTTTTTGTAGTTTTCCTCCTGCAAACCGTTCTGACGCCCAAAATTTCAGCTATCGCATTGGCAACATCAAAATCGGAGATGGCACAACCCCTTTTTTTGATTGCCACCATCGTGGGCATCGTCTTCGTTATTTTCTCGATTTGGTTACCATACAACACGTTCGGCGAAGACATCAAGATGCTGAAGGATGCTGGCTTGACAACGATTCTCGTCCTGGCAGTAGTCGTATCCATTTGGGGAGCCAGCAACTCTTTGTCTGAGGAAATCGAAGGACGCACAGCACTTACTGTACTTTCTAAACCAATTAGCCGACGCCAATTCGTTTTCGGAAAGTTTCTGGGCATCATTTGGACAGCTGCCGTACTCTTCATTGTGGTTGGTACCGTATTCCTGATAACCGTCTCGTACAAAGCCTATCACGACGCCTATGAAGCGGCCCAATCGAGCACCTTGACCTGGCAGGCATGCCACGCTGAGTTGGTCCATACCGCACCAGGATTGCTTCTCGCATTCTTTGAAACGATTGTACTCACGTCGATCAGCATCGCGATCTCAACGCGTCTGCCAATGATACCGAACTTTCTTCTTTCCTTCTCGTTTTATGTACTAGGACACTTAACACCGCTGATCGTGCAATCCTCATGGGGTCAATTTCCACCGATCGTGTTCATGGGACGCCTGATCGCCACCGTGGTGCCAATGCTTGACTACTTCAACATTCAATCGGCAATTGCCGGAGACATTGTCGTCAACCCTTCTTATCTGGCAGCTGCGCTGGTTTATTGTGTCCTGTACAGTTCAGTAGCCATGTTGCTGGCACTGGTTCTTTTTGAAGACCGTGATCTCGCCTAGGCTGCCATTTTGAGAACCCAACTGTGATCGATCGTACCTTGCAGAGCTTCGATTCTGGTAACGTCCACGCAGGCATGACCGCCGACCGAATCAACAAGATCACAACCATCAGGGTCTCACTGGCGACGCATCCGAGGTGCCAAAAAGAACTGCTTGGCAGGCATATCCACAGAACGGAAATCAGCTGGCGTTGAGCTTCCCCGCACGGCTTTTAACGATCCCGCGTATTTCACTATCGTTGCAGAGGGAGTCAGCCAGCCTTCCGAATGGTATTTCCCATGGCCGACCATGCTGCTGGCGACACAATCGTTGACTGTGTTGAACGAAACATCGCTCCGTGGCTACCGGCATCATTGTCCCAATGGTGTTGGTGGATTGCCTCCACAACGCCGTCGGCAATCTCAACCGCGTCCAGTCCTTGCTGCCCACTTACTCGTGGCATGCTACCGGTTTGGATACTGGAAACAAAGTCAGCCAATTCGTTCAGCAGTGCGTTTTGCGGCTCAACTTCCAAGATCGTGCGTGGCAACAAATCGGCGAAAGAGTTATCAATGAGTCTTTGCTTTTCTTCGTCAGCCAATGAATCCGAGTCAAACTCACCAGACAGAAGTTGTCTTTGGGGACGAATGAGTTCGGCGCTGGGTACAGAAAAATCGATCCTGGCACAGGCCGTAGCATCAAAGATGGTCATTTGTCTTGATGTCCGAAAACCGACACGAGATGCAGTCAGATTCACCACCAATCCATCTGAAAACTGGAGGCGGGCTTGTGCCATATCTTCCAACTTACCAAAGACAGAAATTCCTAATCCTTGAATGTCCAGGAGGGTTACGTCCCCCGCCAGTGAAACCACCAAATCAAGATCGTGAATCATCAGGTCGTGAACGACACCAATATCCGTTGAACGAAACGAAAAACCACTACAACGTTCTGCTTCAATGTACCTTGGCCGACCCAGATGAGGTCGAACGGCAAGCCATGCAGGATTAAATTGCTCAATATGGCCTACTTGCAAAACGCGTTTTGCCCGCGCAGCAGCTGCCACCAACTCACGAGCTTGATCACGTGACTCCGCAAGTGGTTTCTCCACCAGAACATGAATACCGTGAAGAAGCAGATCCTGCCCCAAAGACCGGTGCAGTCGCGTTGGCGCCGCAATCACGGCTGCATCCACCTTTCCATACAATTGACGGTAATCCTCCAAGCCGAGAACTTGAAACTCACGAGATGCTTCGCTTCTTGCCTTCGGCCGTGGATCGACAACCGCGACCAAGTCCGCGCCTGGTATCGATTGGATCAATCGGGCATGAATCCGACCTAAATGACCGACACCGATGACGGCCATTTTTAGAGGAGGACTTCCAAAAGATTCTGAATGCATTGAATCAGCCTGGTTCACGCAGCACGCCTCGTATGACGAGAACGGCCATGCCGACCTTCCTGCTGGGTTTCGATAAAACTAAACAGTTCGTTGACTTGAGGGATCAACTGGCCGGCATCACGAATTTCTTCGCGTGCTCGATCCAAACCAAGTTTTTCACGATAAATTAAACGATGTGCTTCGGTGAGACACTTAATGACCGACGAGGAAAAATCGTTGCGTTTCAATGCCACAACATTCACACATCGGGGTCGTGCCGGATTACCATCCGCCAACATGTAGGGAGGAACATCGTGAATCACACGGCTGATACCACCCACAAAACTGTAGGCACCCACCGTACTAAAGTGATGAACACCGACTCCACCGGACAAAGTGGCATGGTCATGAACATGAACGTGTCCTGCCAGCATCGTATTGTTGGCGATGGTAACCCGATTTCCAACATGACAATCATGAGCTACATGGCAATTTGCCATCAAGAAATTATGGCTCCCGACATAAGTAATGCCATCTTCCTTTTCGGTAGCCCGATTAATCGTCACTCCTTCTCGAATGACATTATGATTTCCGATCACCACTTGTGTCTCTGAACCAAGGTAACTGATATCCTGAGGTTCCCCGCCGATGACAGCACCCGGATAGATATAATTTCGTTGACCAATCGTAACTCGCCCCATGATCGTCACACCATTCTCAAGGCGAGTACCACGCCCAATGATCGCTTGTGGACCTACAACACAGAAAGGACCAATTTCAACATCTTTGTCAATTTGAGCTTGAGGCGCCACGATCGCGTTGTCATCAACCAATGCAGTCATTTTTCAACTAGACAAAGTAGAACAATTTAGCCACGGCCATAAAAATCCAAACTCAAACAACACCATCACCTTCAGTCGCACCTCTATTTCTCTGAAACGAGCAAGCTACCCCTGCGAGGTAGCCAATCACAACCTCCTACTGCTGGATGACTTGTCCCTCTTTAGCGATTGCCTTCACAATCTCCGCATTCAAGCGATGTCCACTTCGCTGTGATGTGATCTGCCCAACCAGATCACAACCAGCAAGTGCAAGATCCCCAATCAAGTCCAATGCTTTATGACGCACACACTCATTTTCAAATCTCAAGGTGTTATCAATTGGACCATCGTCCTCAAAAACCAGCACGTCCTTACAAGTCGCACGTGACCCTAATCCTTGTGCAACCAACCACTCCGCCTCTTCGCGCAACAAAAACGTACGGCATTTCGACAATTCCTTACGAAACACTTCTGGTGTAACTATTGCCTCGTAAGTCTGGCGGCCAATGGAAGGAACCGAGCTATAATCAATCCGACAGCGAATCGAAAAAATATTTCCAGCTGCAGGTTTCGCCTCCACCCAGGAATTTGTATCACCGACACGGGTGACATCATCAATCACCAGAGTAGGACGAATCGCATCCTGCTGTTCGACACCCGCCTCATCCAGCACTTCAACAAAAGGCCAACTCGAACCGTCCATCCCCGGCATTTCAGTCCCATCCACCCAAACTTCACAGTTATCGATCTGCAACCCCGCCAGGGCAGCCATGATATGCTCCACCATCTCGACGGTCGCACCACCACAACCCAAGGCCGTCCGACGCGGAATCTCAATCCGATTTTGAACCAAAGCCGGAATTCTTGTCTGACCCCTCAAGTCCCGGCGAACAAAGACGATACCACTACCAGGCTCGGCTGGCTCAAATTGGACATGCGTATCACGCCCTGTCCAGTAACCGAAACCGGTTATCTCTGCTCGCTTTGCGATTGTACGTTGATGGCGAAACGTTTCAGTCAAGGCTGACGACTCTTCTGAGAAATGGATCAGCGTTGCAAGTTATTGGACCGACCAGCTGGCTGTCGACTACCCGGCTGTGGGCTACCGCCCTGAAGGTTACCGGCCGGCCGTCGAGACGTGTTCTTGGCTACGCCACCGAGCATCTGGAGCACGGGCTGCGTTATATTAATGTCGTGCCGAACATGAACAATCGGCCGCAATACACCCATTTGAATGTCTCGTGGATTATCAGCATTAATGGGCCGACTGTTAAAGCGAACAACGATCGCAAAACCGTATCGATCAGCCAAATTCTTGACCACCGCTTTAATTTCGCGATAGACTTCGTAATAAATCTTTGATTCCCGCTGTAAAAATTCTTTCTTTTTAAGCTGAGCATCGACCTGCAGTTCGGACTGCATCCTGGCAATCCGTTCTTCTAATTGTTTGTATTCCGGAGAACTCACATTGTAAGTTTGTAATTTCTTGGCATCATTCTGAATCTGTAGTCGTTTCGATTTCAGATTAGCTTCGATTGCGTCAGCATCTTTCTTCAGGTCCTTAAGCATATTTTCGAACCGCGGGTGATTCTTGAAGATATAGTTGATGTCGACTGCGGCAATACGATCTGGCAACGGCGCACGCGGCTGTGCCACAGAAGCTCGTTGCGTAACGGCATTACCCTGAGCCGAAGCAACCAGGGCAGATACAAAACAGGTTGCGGTGGCCAGAAACGTGGCTCGCGTTAGAAAGATGTTCACGTTAAGCACTCCTTGCTGTTGTTCTAGTCATCCCTGACCAAGCTCGACTTCCAATTCATAAGCGACATCCGCAACGCCCTGTGGCAACTGGATCGTCGCAATTAACTCGGGTGAAAGGACACCCCAATAAAATGAGGCGGTATTCTGGCGAGATCATCGAAATGGGTAAAGGCCAGATATTGAATTAATTTTTTTCACGGATTAAGTCAGTCCCAACAGAAAAGTTACACGGTTCAAACCATCGGTTCATTGTTTTTCAATACATCCTACTTGATGCGCTTTTGCTCAAATCAATCCGCTTCAATCGCGACAGCACTTGCTGCATTGCTGCCGAGGTTTATCCTGTGTATTTTTTTAATTCGAATTTGACACGTTCGCTTTGGCTCGCTATTGTTTCGCGCCTTTCCAAAAATGCCCGCCCATGATTTTCCCACCACGCAGATTGGTTCGCACAAGGAGGTGCGGCTATGTCGACCGATACCACCCAGTCCTCCCAGTCAATTTTGATCATTGACCGTTCAACCGACTCCCGGCAGGTCTTGCGCACTGCGTTAGAGCGACGTGGCAGGCAAATTCTGGAGGCCGGGCGCCCTGATTTGGGGCTTGAGTTAGCCGAAAAACACCAACCAACACTGGTAATTTGGGATTTCGAGTCGGGCAATGGCCAAACGGCCAGACTGGAAGACTGTCTCAAGTGTCAGCTGCGAGACCGACAAACGACCATCGTCCTTCTGGGAAAAGCAAGTCGATCCCTTGAAGATCTGCCGCGCAGCGAGTTTGTAGCAAAGCCCTACCACTACGGACCACTAATTCATAAAATCGAGGCTTTGCTCAAGTCCGTTTAGTGGGGTTGATAGGTTGGCCTCGTTGTTTGTCATTAAGGGCCGCGACCAAGGCAAGCGGTTCGAGCTAGACCGCGCAGCCATTGCAATTGGCCGTGATCCCAATAGTACGATCCAGCTTCATGATACGGAGATCTCGCGCCATCACGCAGAGATCCGCTGCGATGAAGAACGTTTTTCGCTGATTGATCTGGGGAGCTCCAATGGAACCTTTGTCAACAGCGAACAGATTGAGCACCAGACGCTAAAAAACGGTGACCGCGTCCAATTGGGACGGACTTTGCTGATTTACACCGGACCCAGTGAAGGTGGTTCTCAAAATCTTGACGATGCTGTCAACATCGTCGGCAAAGACCAGTCACGGGATGATTCTCGAATCGTCTCGTCTTTCGGTCACGAAGACAACAGTGACGTATTAGGCCGCGTGGGAGACTCAAACAGTCCCTGGCTTGCCCGCGCACGAAGTAATCTGCAGATCATGTACCATACGGCGTTGGCGGTAAGCCACACCATGGACATTGATCAGCTGCTCAACAAGATCATGGAATTGATTTTCGAATGGGTAGAAGCGGATCGAGGCTGCATCATGCTGATGGATTCGACATCAGAGAAGCTGGTGCCGAAAGTTCGCCGTAACCGCGGTGATGAACGTTCCACAGAAACCATGGATATCAGCCATCGCATTCTTGACTACGTAATGAAACAACAAGAGGGAGTCCTCACCAGCAATGCGAGTGAGGACAACCGCTGGGATCCGGGAGGCAGTGTTGTTGACACGGGTGTTCGCGAAGCAATCTGTGTCCCGATGCAGGGGAGGTACGATATCGTCGGGATCATTTACATCGACACGTACACTCCTCCGGGGGATAAATTTCAGCGGCAAATAACACGCAAATTCAGCGACGAACATCTCAAGCTCATGATTGCAATTGCCCATCAGGCGGCATTGGCAATTGAAGACACATCGTACTACTCAGCCATGGTACAGGCTGAACGACTGGCGGCTGTTGGCCAGACCATTGCTACGTTATCACATCACATCAAAAACATTCTGCAGGGAATTCGTGGTGGCAGCTACTTGATCGAAGAAGGCCTGAAAAGTGACGAACAGGACGTGGTGAGAAAGGGCTGGGATATCGTCGAAAAAAACCAGGAAAAGATTTCGAATCTCGTGATGGACATGCTGACCTTCAGTAAGGAACGGGAACCGGTTCTCGTAGCGGCCGATCTCAATCAGATAATCAGTGATGTTGTCGAATTAGTCGAGAGTCGCGCAAAACAGGAAGGAACTGACATTCGCTGGCAACCAATCGACTTACTTCCACCAATGACCTTCGATGCTGATGGCATCCACCGCTGTGTGTTGAACGTGGTATCCAATGCAATCGACGCGTGCGACCAAGGTGGACACGTGAGTATTTCGGCACAATTCAAGGCAGTGGAAAACGAAGTACACATCTGCATCGAAGATACAGGTGTGGGAATCGAACCAGAGGAATTGGATTCGATCTTCAATGTCTTTGAATCGAACAAGGGAAATCGTGGAACCGGATTAGGCCTTTCGGTCAGTCAAAAGATACTTCAAGAACACAACGGCGAAATCACCGTCGAAAGCCAACGGGGAAAAGGCAGTTGTTTTACATTGCGTTTGCCAATCCTATCATCCAACGACGATTTGAATTCACCTCTTGATACGGGTGATTCCAGCAATTCGAATGAAACCATTTTCTGATTTTCAACCTTGTGAAACTTCAATCAGCAGGCCCCGCAGGCATACCTGCCGCCTCAATTCCTGGTTTCAGCATTCGTCATTTTCGTGACTTTTTCGCTCCCAACGGTTAGAATGGACTGGATGGGAAATTGTGAGGATCCTCATTTATTTTGAGTCATTGCCGAATTAAATCCGTGGCTTACGGCAGAAGTACACGGTCCACCCGCATCCTGCTCAATGGGTTTCAAAACTGGCTACGATCAGCGGATTTAAAAAATGGCTCATCCCACTCATTTATCCTCCAGCACATATCCGAACAATCCGTGGAGACGCGATTTCATCGCCCCAGCAGTTTCGATTGACTTGAGACATTCGTGATCAACACTTTTTGGAACAAACTCGCGCCAAAATCAGGCAAACAACCTCAACGGTTGTTTGCCGAAGCATTGGAAAATCGAATCTTGTTAGCCGCCGAGAATATCATGATCGATGAGATCATGTATCATTCGGCCAGCGGCAATACTGCAGAGGAATTCATCGAACTGCACAACTCGGGAACAACAGCAGTGGACCTCACTGACTGGCAATTCAGCTCGGGTGTCAACTTCACGTTTCCAGCAACATCTATTGACTCGAGTGGTTACCTGGTCGTAGCCGCCGATCCGCTTACCTTCTCAACGTTGTACCCAACCATCGCCAATATTGTCGGACCATGGTCGGGTCGATTGAGCAACAACGGTGAGTCCATTGTATTACGAGATGCGAGTGGTCAGAAAATCGATCGCGTGGCTTATGCTGACGAGGGAGATTGGAGTCACAGAACCTCAGGTCCCGACGACCATGGCACACGGGGATGGGTTTGGACAGACGAGCATGACGGCGGTGGTAAATCCCTGGAGTTGATCAATTCAGCAATCTCAAACAATTACGGACAAAATTGGTCAGAAAGCCTTCTGGATGGTGGAACACCGGGCGCTGCCAACTCCGTGGCCAAATCAGATTCAGCTCCATTGATTCTGAAAGTTCTTCACAATCCTCCGATTCCTCGCTCATTCGACACAGTGAATATCACAACTCAGATTTTGGACGAACATTCAAGTGGATTCACCGCACACGTCCATTGGCGTGTGGATGGAGACCCCAGCTTTGCCCAACAGACGATGGCCGACAATGGTCTTCACGGTGATGGTGAAATCGGAGACGGTATTTTTGGTGTAACCCTTCCTTCACAACCCGATGAAACCGTTGTCGAGTTCTACATTACATCCCAAGACCCTGGGCTGAACCAACGCAGCTGGCCGGAGGCAACGATTTCGTCGGGCCAAGTGGCCAACCTGTTATACCAGGTTGACGACACCTTTGATCCTGCAAGTGTCTGGACACCAGGCACCCCGATCGAATATCGCCAAATCATGACCGGTGGTGAACGTCAAGAGTTTGAATCCATTCACAGAGTCAGCGATGCACAAATGAACGCTACGCTGATCACCGTCAGCGGCACGGACCTGGACATCCGTTATAATGTTGGTATTCGCATTCGTGGTAGCGGATCTCGCTTTCATAATCCGCCCAACAACCGAATCAACATTCCGTCCGATCGACCTTGGCAAGGCCGTACGGCGATGAACATCAACGCTGTCGATATCGCCAACCAAATTGCTGGAAGCCTGCTGTTTCGTCTGGCCGGATTGTCGGCGCCCGAAGCAAAGCCTGTACGAATGCTAAGCAACGGCGCAAATTTGCATGGAGAAGATCAATTCTATGCCCATGTCGAAGTGTTGGATTCGGAATTCGCAACCAACCATTTCCCACTTGACGATGGTGGAAATCTCTATAAGGGCCGTCGCCCTGACGAATCACCACCGGGTGGATTAGGGGCAGGACTGGCGTACTTTGGTCCAGATCCTTCGCCTTACGTCAGTTACGTAAAATTAACCAATGCCACGGATGCCGACTGGTCCGATGTCATTGAGCTGACCTTTCAATTAAACCATTCTCCCGACACGACTTTTGTACAAGAGGTTGAAGCGGTTGCCGATATCGACCAGTGGCTGAGGTTTCTCGCGTTAAATACCCTGATTGGCAACAACGAAGTGGGACTGTTGACCGGTGATCCTCTGGGTGACGACTATGCCATGTACCGTGGAGTGGACGATACTCGGTTCCGCTTGGTTCCGCACGATCTTGATACGTTATTTCAAGGCATCCGTTTCAGTCCGTTTCGCGCCGCGGGAAATCCAGCACTGGCGAGGCTGCTGGAACACCCGGAGTTGCTGTCTCGCTATTATCTTCAATTGTTGGACTTGATTAACAATTTCCTGCTTACTGAAACTACCAGGTCACAGTTGCAAAACGCATTGTCAGCAGTTCGTACCGCGGGAGAGCTCGTAACAATCAACACATTTCTTTCCAATCGGGCATCTTTTGTATTAACTCAAATTCCCAACCAAGGTCTGTCGATGGTCAGCGACTTACCCCTAGTCGGGGAATTTCCATTTACCACCGAGGAACGACTGAATCTCTCTGGAACCGCAGATCTCGACACACAATCCGTTTTGATCAATGGGCAGCAGGCAGCTCTGTCACTGGATCACTCCTGGCATGTTGGCTCACTCGCCAACTCAACCACGCTGGTGCCAAGCGGATCGATTTGGAACTTTCTGGACGACGGCTCGAATCAGGGAACCGAATGGCGCGAAAAAGATTTCGTCGTTGATCCCTCGTGGGGCAGTGGCCCTGCCCAACTCGGCTATGGTGATGCAGATGAGCAAACGGTTGTTGGCTTCGGTCCCAATTCCAGAAACAAATTCCCCACCACTTACTTTCGTCATGAATTCGAAATTTCTGATCCTTCCCAGTACACAACACTCCTCCTACGCCTATTGCGTGACGACGGAGCCGCAGTGTATCTCAATGGAGTTGAAATTGCTCGTGACAATCTTGTCCCCAACGCCGGCTATCGAACATTGGCATCCGATTTCGTGATTTTGGATGAAGAAGATGAATTCTTTGAATTTGCCATCGACTCATCATTGCTTGTTGTTGGGACGAATTCCATTGCCGCCGAAGTTCATCAAGTTTCCGCGGCGAACCTCGACCTGAGCTTCGATCTGGAATTGGTAGCTCAAACCTCCATTGCCGGTCCTGCCATTTCGCTCAATCCCGGAATCAATCGGGTTATCGCCCAGTCATTTTCGGGACCTGCGGGATCCGGTGTTCTGTTGGATACAACGTATTTAGATATCTGGTACGACGATGGAGATGTTCAAACCATGGGTGGTACGTTGTTGGACACACCGGTCGTGTGGACAGCAGCCTCCGGTCCGTACCACGTTACTTCAGACGTCAGGATTCCTTCAAATGGCAAGCTCATCATTGAACCTGGAACTTCCATCTATTTCGATGAAAATACGCAACTGCAGGTTGAGGGTGAACTCGTCGCTAAAGGAACGGAATTCAGGCGAATTCGGTTCACCAGTGTTCCCAATGCGTCTTTTGTGCCTGATGAACCTGGCGGCAATACGGGACTGCCCGATGGTCCACCACGTTGGCAAGGAATCCATTTTGTTGACACCATGTCGCAGGCAAACGAAATCAGCTTTACCGATATCGGCTATGCACAAGGCATTGGCGGAACCATTGGCGCCATTCGTAGCGAAGTGTTAATTGACAACGTCACTTTTCGCGGCTCACACTTGCGACTCATCAATGCCGATTCGTCTTCATTGCTGGTACAAAACTCTGTCTTCCCCGACATGTTTGGCCCCAACGAAACTTCCGTTGCATCGAATCTGAATGGTGTTGCGCAGCACATTCGTACTGTCGGTAATATCCCCGATGGTGGTCATCTTGTGATACGTAACAACTTATTCGGCACCAACCAGGGACAGAACGATATCATTGATGCCGACAGCAATCATTTGCCAGGCCCAATCCTCCAGGTGATTGACAATATTTTCTTAGGGACCGGTGATGAACACCTTGACCTGACAGGTGACGTCTATGTCGCTGATAATTTTTTCCAGAATGCCGTCAAAGATCACCAGACGTCCGATGCCGACTATGCCGGTGCCATTTCCATTGGTAATGGTACCGCCAACTCAACGGCTGTCGTCGTCCGCAATATTTTCTGGAATGTGGACCACGCGATCGATCTCTCAGACGGTGCGGTGACCATCTTCGAAAACAACACAGTAACGGCTGTTAACGAAGACTACGTAGATCTTTTTGATAATATGAATGTTGGATCGGCAATTAATTTCTATACCAACCAACCGGATGCCACTGCCGGAAGAGGCGCCTACGCTGCCGGCAATATCTTTGTGGATACTCCCAGGGTGTTTGGAAATGTGGATCTGCCGCACGACACAACTTCAGAATTGGAATTCAACGACAACCTGCTCGATCCGGATCTTGCTCAATCGACGGTCGGTCTCCGTCTGGGTACGTTACTGGACCTGGGCTCCGGAAATCTTGTGGCCAATCCACAATTCGTTGATCAAGCACTGGGTGATTTCTCGCTAACGGCAAATTCACCCGCCATCGGCAACGGTCCTCTGGATCAAAATTTCGGAGCTCTTGTGCCGTCGGGAGCCTGGATTAGTGGGACACCTTCAGCGATGACAGCAAGCACCGAAGCGACATTAACCGTCGGTGGACCTGGCATCTTTGAGTATCGATACCGTATTAACGGCGGCCCCTGGAGTGAGAATCTGTCCCTGGGTGCAGGGTTGGATGCAGAATTCGGAACCGTGAGGACCGATCAGATCGCGCTCTCAGGATTGACGGATGGTAATTACATCGTCGAAGTGTTAGGTCGAGATTTCGCTGGAAATTGGCAGCTCACACCGACGGCATCTAAGAAATGGACGGTGAACACTTCGCTTGCCATGTTGCAAATCAACGAGCTGTTAGCTGTCAATCAAGGTGTTTATTCCTTAATGGGGACACTGCCAGATTGGGTAGAGCTACACAATCCCGGAAATTCGTCAGTCGATTTGTCGGGCATGAGCCTCAGTGACAATCTCCAAGAACCGACGAAATTCGTTTTTGCTGCCGGAACCACGTTATCCGCTGGTGAGTACCTTTTATTAATTGCCGATGATCTGTCCACGCCAGGTATTCATTTGGGTTTTAGCCTGGATGCAAATGGCGAGGGTCTCTATTGGTTTGACTCAGTTGCCAACGGAGGAGAGCTGATCGATTCAGTCGAATTTGGACTGCAAACGCCCAATTTTTCGCTGGGCCGCGTGGGATCACAGGGAGAATGGACATTGAATCGTGTAACACCAGGTGCGGCAAATGTTCAGCAGTTGATGACACATCCAGCTGGTTTGCGAATCAACGAATGGTTTGCCAGCAATCACGAGATTGTGGATGGAGACTTCATTGAACTCTACAATCCGGAACAACTTCCCGTCGAAGTCTCTGGCCTGATGTTATCCGACGAACCCACCGGATTTCCTCATCAGTACATTTTTGCGCCAAGAAGTTTCATTGCTGGCCAAGGCCACCTCGTCCTATTTGCCGATGGCAACACGGCAAACGGTGGAAATCATTTAAATTTCCAGCTTTCTGCCGACCAGGAAGTTCTTGGCCTGCTCGATACTGATGGGTCGGTGATCGA
>Ga0310342_100000725_pt1 | contig 19255 bp, 28 predicted proteins | sample S15DNA20500_MG_FD_206155 | JGI IMG/M metagenome (GOLD analysis project Ga0310342, IMG submission 206155) | Marine microbial communities from station ALOHA, North Pacific Subtropical Gyre - S1503-DNA-20-500_MG | ecosystem: Environmental > Aquatic > Marine > Oceanic | place: Pacific Ocean: North...
ATATTTTCTAGCCGGCTCCGCAAATACTCCGATTTGCTTTGCTCTAGTTTTGAAATTTCTAGTATAGATAACGTATGGTGTTGATTGTCCCATGTAGTTTTCCTCTTTAGTTGTTGATTTTAACATTAAGGTTAAATTCGATAGAATTGTTCTTAATGTCATATAAAATATATTTTACACGAAGGACGTGTATAAGTCAACCTTATTGATTGGTAATGGTTATTTAATTGTCTCTTACTTTTGGAACATGGAACAAATCAATTCCTTCATTAATTAATTCGTTTGCTTCTTTCTTTGTGGCAGTACCATAGAACTCTTCATCTCTTTCTCCCTTAATAGCTTTACGTGCCTCTTTCGGAAAGTTTCTACCAACGTTCTCAAAATTATCTGTAACGTGTTTCTCTAATTTTTTTAATAATGTTCTTGCCTTTCCTCCCATTACTATTTGTCCTTTAGTCATATCTAACATAGCTTCTTTACCACGTTGCCTTGGAGTTTTTGTACTTTTCTTTTTAACACTAGGAGACATTATGTCTCTCCTAACTTTAGTACTATCACACATTGGACATAATAGTTGTCCTTGTAATAATTGATTCTCAAAGTCTTCTATACTAGGGAACCAACCTTCAAATTTACTTTCGCAATCACAGATAAGTTTGTATTTGATCATATAACTATTTAATATATTAACATTGACAATTAAATTTGTCTACTATAACATTATAACATGACTTTAGACGATAAAGAATTACAAATTAAAAAATTAAATGCTGAAGTTGGTAATTTACAAGTACAAAATGCAGACTATCAACAAATAGTACAAGAGTTATCAGATAAATTAACTATGTACGAATCATTACACGGCACAGTTTTTAGAAGTTCCGAAGAGAAAAAATAACAGCATCACGTTTTTTACGAAACTTAATACAGTCTGGATTATCAATATAAACATTTAAAGGTCCACCATACTTTTTTATTAACTCATCTCCATCTATAGGATGTAATATTATTTTTTCACTATCTGGTATCTTAATTTTATAACCCCAAATCAATGGCCACCAATGCAATGGATTCCTACCAAAAAAATCAGCAACAACAAAGTATCCTCCTACAGGAAATATAGTTAAAGGTTCTGTCCACCAGGGCATAAAATTGAACGTAAATTTATCAACTAAATGTATAATTCCCCACCATGCACCTATAACACACGCAAAAATACTTACTAATAACCAACCTTCATCATCTATATCTCTATCATAATCATCATGATGAGAATATCTCATCACTGGTTGTTTTCTAATAATTGGTCGCTTTTTATGACTCAATTTCATATACTGTTACTTACTATTAAAATAATTATATTAAACAATATCGAAAAGAACATTAATGAATCTACCACTGTTTAACGAATCCACTGGGTTCACAATATTATTAGTATACGGACTCGTGGCATTTGCTTTAACATATTGGTATAGCAGAGGTTACGCAGACAACAAGACATCATTCCTTGTAGCACGAAGAGAACTAGGAACATTTCAAGGATCATTATCAGTAGCGGCGGCTTGGCTATGGGCACCTGGACTATTCATTAGTACACAACAGGCTTATGTCAATGGACTAGTAGGACACTTTTGGTTCTGCTTGGGTAACTTTTTAACCTTAGCATTCTTTGCCTACTTCGCTCATAGGTTAAGAGAACAGTTTCCAAACGGATTTACATTTTCAGGATTTATAAAAGAGAAATTTTCAAAACGAGTACAGAACATTTACATTGTAGAAATGATCATATTGGCCACGTGTGCCTTTGCAATTAATTTACTTGCAGGTTCTAAGACTCTAGAAATATTAACAGGAATACCTTTCACATACACAGCGATAGCAATGGCATTAATTGCCTTGACTTACTCATTCCGTACAGGACTTAAAGCGACAGTAGTAACTGAAGTGTTCAAGATTATAATTGTATGGACTGGAGTAATATTAATAGTACCTGCTGTAATATATGTAGCAGGAGGTTGGGATACTGTGGTTGCAGGACTAGGTGGAACAAGAGGTGACGGTGCAAGTATCATCGGAACTGACAGAGCATGGGTAGTATTTGCTACATTTGGAGCGGCGGCATTCTTAGGACACTTAGGTGGACCTTGGGGTGATAACAGTTTCTATCAAAGAGCATTTGCAATTCGCAAACAATCTGTTTTTAAATCATTTATTATTGCGGCATTTATATTTGGTATCATTCCTATAATGATGGGACTACTTGGATACGTTGCGGCAGGCACAGGCATGGAGATACCTAGCAACATGGTAGGTACTACTAACGCAATTGTTATTGCAAACTTCTTACCTGCTTGGGCAAGTATATTCTTTGTGTTCCTAGTGTTCGCAGGACTTGTTGCTATACTTGATTCACAATTTAGTTCAGTTGCTAATATGACTGGACATGATATCTACAACAAATACAAAACAAAAGTTGATGATAAGACTGTTATAAAATATGCAAGAATCGGAATGGTCATACTTGCCATAGCAGGATTCCTTATCACACAGATACCTGGTATCACTTTGTTATACATCTTTTTATTCTTCGCAACACTGAGAGCGGCAGTATGGTTGCCAAGTTTAATTGCTATTGTTAAACCTAAACTACTAACTGAACAAGGTATGTTCTATGGTATAAGCACGGCAGTGGTTATTGGTGTTCCAATGTTTGTATATGGTAAACTATATAAGTCATTACCGTACACACTATCAGGAACAGTGATTGCTATCTTTGGTTCTGCTATGTTAGTATTAGCAATTAGCAAATGGAAACAAAACCAAAACTCTTAATAATAACAGGACCACAAGGCTCAGGCAATCATTTATTTGCAAAAATATTCTCATCACATGAATCTGTTCGTGGTTGGGATATGCAACACGACGAGTGGGAAGGACATCATAATGAACGATTCAGTTTATATTGGAGACATCCTGAAATATTTAAAGATACTATTGTTAATTGGTATGAAAAATATTACATAACAAGTATTAGTTGTCCATTTTTTTATAATAAGAAACCTATAATACCTAACTATAAAAAGTTTATTAAGTATGCCAGCAAAATATTTGACATACAAGTTTGTATTATAGGTCGAGACAAAAACATATTACTTAAACAACAAACAAGAGTAAGATCAAAGCATACAACGCCTACTGCTATAAGAAACTTTAAACATTTATTAAAATACAATCCTGTTTTTATATCACAAGAACTATTTTGTCTTTACGGAATTGACTATTGTAATTCAATATCAAAATTACTAAACTTTCCTATAGACATAAAAAAAATAAAAGCACTATTAAAATATAATGCAAACAAACCATACATTACTAACATTAAAAAAGGCTTGTTTGATAAAGATGCATACAGAACATCCTATATAGAATCATGAACGAAACAGAATTAAAATATTTTAAGAGCAATTGGCAACCTGATTATAGTAAATTCAATTACTCAGGTTGGGCATTGTTAGATAAAATTAAAGAAGATGATATAGTTTTAGATATAGGTTGTGGATACAATCTATTCAAAGAGAAACTAGGAGATAGGCTTTGGGGTATAGATCCTGCTAACGACAAAGCAGACGAGGTAGTGTCATGGGAGAAATTTGTATCTCACAAACCCTTTAATGTTTATTTGATATTAGGTTCTTTAAACTTTGGCACAGAAGAAATAGTAGAAGCACAGGTTTCAAAACTACATCAAATGACTAAAACTAGAGATAGAATATACTGGAGACAAAATCCTGGTACAGGTGATCATCCATGGAAAGGAGTTGAAGAGGTACAGTTCTATCCTTGGACTATTGAAAAAAATTACGAGTGGGCAAAGAAATATGGCTTTACTATAATAGATTGTAAACTAGATTCAGGTAATAGAATTTACGCTGAATGGATAAAAAATTAAATATTATGGAATCTTTACACATTGAAACAACCAATCGTTGCACCCTAGAATGTCCAGCTTGTCCACGTACTACTTGGAAACAAATGCTTGGTAGTAATATGCCTAGACAAGACTTAGATTTAGATGAACTAGAATATTTTTTAGATTGTAAAGAGGGCAGAAAGATAGAAAAATTTAAACTATGTGGCGATTACGGAGATACTTTATACTATCCAAAACTATTCGAAATGATTAGAAGATTTCGAGATAGAACTTTTAAAATTCAAACTAACGGAAGTTACAGAACAAAAGAATGGTGGGAAGAACTTAATAGTCTTTTAACAAATAGAGATGAAATTATTTTTGCAATAGACGGACTAGAAGATACAAATCATTTATACAGAAAGAATGCAGACTGGAAAAGCACAATGATAGGATTAGATGTTATGTCTAGAGGACCAGCAAAAGTAAAATGGCAAACAATTATTTTCTCTTTTAATCAAAACATATTAGAAGACATAAAAAAATTTGCTGAATCAAAAGGTGCAGAGTTCTTTACATTAAAAACACATAGATTTGGTAAAGAAGAATTACGCCCTACAGATCCCAAATTAACCGAAGAAGAATATATGTATAAAAAAGAGTTTAACGAAAATGAAAGTATAGAAATAATACCACAATGTCATGTTATGAAAACTGTTACAGCTGGTGGTATATTCATGCCTTGTGATTGGATTAGAAACCCTAGGACTTTTTATATTTCTGAACTGTGGAAAGACAAAACAAAATGGATAGACAAATTAAAAATTAAAGATGTTAAACTAGATGAAGCCAATATTATAATAGAACAATGGGTACAAAATGTTATTGAAAAGGGCAACCTTGGAACAGCAGAAGTTCTATGTAAAATGAAATGCAGGAAATTACAATGACCAGAGAAGACTTAATAAAAAAAGCAAGAGATAAGGTTATGTCTACTAGAAAAATTATATGTACTGGTAATCCTAGTGAGGAAAAACATATTGCTTTTGGTATTAAGAAAATTTGGCCTAGTGCTACATTTATTTACAAATCAAATGGCTATAACTTAGATACCGAACAAGAAAAAATAAAAGAAGAACTATCAAAACATAATACTTTTATAAATGCAAGTTATATTAATTCAGAAGCTCAAACTAATTTATTAGAATTATGTGCTGAAGCTATGCCTACTGGTGACGTATATAATATTGGCTCTTCACATGAATACGATAACCTTGGTCCTGAAGAATACAAAAATGCTAAACTAAAATTACGAAACAAAAGTTTATCATTAAACAGTTTTAGATTTCAAACTTGTCATATTATTGTAGGTGGTATTGATCGTGGTGAAGAAGATACTGAAGGTTGGATTGAACCAGTTGAAATAGCTGAATTAATTAAATGGACTATGACCCTACGATACAATATACCAATCATTGGTATAGATCAACCAAAAAAGCCTTGGTAGGATATTAAACTCCTGTTATAAAAAGTAAATGTCTTTCGTGTTCGTAATTTGCGTTGGCTGTGGCGTGTTCCATAAACCATGGAAAACTTATTGCATCACCTTTTTTCCAGTTTGAATAGCACTGATCTCCTAGCATAATAACTTGTCCCATTTTCCAATCATTTAAAAAATGTAGAATCTTTTTAAGTTCACTAGAGTTAAAAGATACTCCACGTTCTTCATATTGTTTTCTTGTAAAGGAACCATTATGATCAAAGTGATTTTGTATTAACATCTTAACAGGTTGGATATGATATTTTGCATGAACATATTTTAAATTATGAACTTCTCTGAGCCAAGCACATTGAGGAGTACTATTATCGTACAATCCTACTTTCATCAATTGATGTGGATTAACATCAATTGGATCTCCTAGTCCTCCTTCTATATGTTCAGGTAAAGGAAATAGGCCTTCTTCTGGAACAAAGTTTCCTAGGTATGTATAATTTGGTAAATTCTGTTTCTTGTATTCTGCTACGTAAAGTGGCATTAATTCATAAAACTTTTTAAAATTATCATCTCTTAATGTTTGCCAATCATGTGCTTCGTCTAGTATGGACATGAAAATATTTATATGGCAAGTTTTTAGTGAAAAAATAAATTAGGATAGACTTTTACTATAATTCTGTTATAATATTGCTTAAATACCATATATGCAAAATAAAACACGAAGTTTACTGGATGAGTTAACTAATATGCCTTTGTCAAAAGACAAGGAAAATGTAGTAGAAAGCAGAGCATCTCACATTATTGACTCTGCTATAAGACTTATGTCCTTCATTAGAGAAAACTTTGATCCTGAAACTGCATATAAACTAGAAAAACGATTTCATTCATCTATTAAAAATATGGATGCAAAAAAATTCTCTAGAGGTGTTGCTCGTATTAAAGAAAACAAAGACATTAAAGACAACGTACTTAAAATCAAAGACGGCGAATACAAAGAGGACTAATAATGTTAATTGAAGATGTCCTATTAGAATTTAAAAGAACCCATCTAGAACATATAGAAGACATTATTATTACGGACGGTTTTGATGGTGGTAAAGCTGTTATAGAATATTTTAGAGGACTACTTCTTACACTTAAAGGCACCTCATCAGAAGCAATATCTGTATCTGTTAAATGGGATGGTGCACCTGCAATAGTTTGTGGTACACATCCTGAAACAGGAAAATTCTTTGTTGCAACTAAATCAGCATTTGCTAAAAATGCCAAAGTGAATTACACTAAAAACGATATTGCAAAGAACCATGGCACAGAAGAGCTAGGACAAAGACTATTAAAATGTCTTGTACACTTAAAAAAATTAAACATACAAGGAGTAGTACAAGGTGATTTATTATTTGTTGATGATAGTATACTAAGGAAAAATCTTAACAATGCTCCACACATAACATTTACACCAAACCAAATAACTTATGCTGTTCCAGAAGACTCTGATCTAGGTAAACAAATTGATGCCGCTAAAGTTGGAATTATATTTCATACAACATACAATGGTGAAACACTTGCAGATATGACAGCATCAGCAGGTGCAGATACAGAATCATTTACACCATCGCCTGATGTATTTTTTGATAATGCAACATACAAAGATGTATCTGGTTCTGCTAAATTTACAGATGACGAAACAAAACAATTTTACAACAGTATTGAAAAATTAGAAGCACTACTTAATAATGTACCACGTGACTTATCTAGTTTATTAGGACAAAACAATGACTTTGTTGGTTACTTCCAATTGTATATTAATGCAATGGTTAAACAAGGAGAGTTACCAACTAACGTAAATCAATTCTTACAAGGATTTAAAAAGTTTTACGCAGATAGAATGCAACAACAAATTGCAGGATTAAAAGCACAAAAGGCTTTGGCATTAAGACAAGACAAATTAAAAAGTATGCCGGCATTCTTAAACAGAGCCAAGAGACCTTTACAAGCGATGCTAACATTTTATAAAGCTGTACAACAAATGAAAGTCTTTATACTTAAAAAAATGAATCAAGCAATGGCAATAGGATCATTTGCACAAACAGATAGCGGATTAGAAGTTACTGATCCAGAAGGATTTGTTGCTGTTGACAAGACTGGTAATGCTGTTAAACTTGTAGATAGATTAGGATTCTCAAGAAGAAACTTGACTGCTATCAAAAAATTCCAAAAAACTAATTAAAGTTTTATTAACTTCCGCACTTAACTTTTCTTTATTAAAAAGAGTATCATAGTTGTGTTGTCTCAATGCTATTGTTTGACGATATATATCTTGCCAATTAGCTGTCTTTAAATTTTTACACAGCGAAACAATAGCATCTACTTTTTTATCTCGATCACTTATTAAATCATATGACTCATCAATATAAGATCCAAAAGTTTTAAAACCTATCTCTCTTAATTTTTGTAGATATAAATGATTTCCATGGACTACAAATACTTGCTGAGCAATAATAGGTTTCCATATTTTTTCAGTCATGAATACATCTGTATCATTATCATTAGTTTCAGAAACTATTGAGCAAACTGTATCAACATATGGTTGTTCATAAATGTCTTGATCTAGACCATATTGTGGATAATTCTGTGCCCACGGTAGTTCATACTCAGGTGGTAGCTTTCTAGTTGGCCAATTAGTGTATATACTATTTGATAATACATTTTCTTTTAATAATTTATTATATAATATAACTCTGTGGTCTCTTGGTTGCTTATTCAAATATAAAAAATCATGTTTTTTATACCAATAACTTCCAAAATGATCATGGGTAGATTTAAATTTATTATTCAAATGTTTATAGTACATATAAAACCAGAACCAGCTTGTTCCTCCTGTCCAATTAAAAGATTCTACTTCTCCTATATTGTTTGGATATACCTTGCCAGACTGAATATTTTCATGCGATTCCCAAGGAGATGCCATTATAAATTTAAATCCTTGACTATGTAATAAATTAATTCTTGTTAACAATTCTTTTTCATATTCTACATTATTGAATAATCTAACATTATCTATTCGTCTATCAATTAAAGCAAATTTCCTATCATATGAATCTAAATCATAATTGTGTAGAGTATAATATTCTCCAGTATAATCTATTTTTTGATCTGGCAATGAATGGGTATCTAAAAACCGCTCAAACGTCTGATGATTACCAGTTTTCATTGTATCCGTTAAGAAAAAATTACGTTGCATATACCTATAAATATGAGTATGTTAACACCCTTTTTACAGTATGTATCTGAAGCAAGAATCGTAAGACGCCAAAGCGACCTGCAACGATATACATTTCAAGAAATAACAGAACGTATATATCTTAGTTTTCTTACACTATCACTGTTAAAAAACTTCTCACAAACAGCAGGATTTGCCAAGTCATATGCTAACACTACTCTAGCATATGGTGGGTTTACTAAAGTAAGAGGCACAGCAAATGACCTTCATAATATGTTAGCAATAGTGGCAGGAGATCCTGAAGTTGTTCAAAAACTAGCAAACAAAAATGCGGCAATGGCTTTAAGACAAAGGCAGAATGTACCAGTATTAGCAATACGAAGATACCTTAGAAATCTTAAAAACGATTATGAATTCTTAACACAATTAGAATCAGCATTAGGTATTGGTAATTTAGATTATAAAAATTTAAGAAGAGCAATTAGTGATTATCCAAAGCTAGGCGCAAAAAGAAAACAAATAACAGCAACAAGATTAATACAAGCATTAAAAGCCAAACTGTCTGGCACTGACTTACAAAGACAAGCACAAATATTTGCTGACAAACAAAGATTAGAATTAGATAATGTAGTAGATGCTGAACGAACAGTACCAGGAAAAGAGTTAACACCGGATGAGATGTCTGGATACAGATTACTAGTTGGAGCATCAAACGTAAGACGAGCAAAAGTTGCCGCTGATATGGTTAAACAAGGTAGAGCAGTTCCGGCTCCAATAATGGCCGCTTATGCACCTGTTATTACAATGATTGACGATATAACAAAAGGTGGTTATACATTTGTAAAACTATTGCAGACAATTCATGACCGAGCAAGAACAAAAATTAGAAGATCAATTTAACAACCAAAATAAATAATGGTATATGGCAACACCAAACAATTTTAAAGTAACTAATGCAATTGGAACTACTGACAACTTTGCCGGTGCAGAAGTAAAGTTCTTTCATATTACACTAAAAAATGTTGGTGCATCTGCAATTGATGTACGTACAGAATTAGGTTATGATGAAACAATACACAATTTAATTAGAACACTCCTATTACGAGGTACTATACTTTATCAACGTATCGACGATGCGGCATCAGGTAGAATGGATGTTAGTATGGAACGACCAGGATGGACTGCCGCAACACTTCAAACAGCAATACGAGATATGGGTACTACTGTTGGCGTAAACAATGTCGACGTATCAGGCTCAGTCGTTACACTTACTGAACTAAAACTAGATAACTCTTAAAAAATTATATACTAATTCTTTGTAATTAAATAACTTTAATGGAACCTACAGATCATAAATTTTGGGTGCTATATGGACCGCATATCAAACCTACCTTAGTAGAATGCGAAGAAAAAGACAGTCAACCAACCCAACGAAAGACAGCACTAAAGTATGTTAAACGTTGGAGAAACTGTATAGACATAGGCAGTAATGTTGGTATGTGGACTCGTGAACTTGCACAAAAGTTTGAACAAGTATATTGCTTTGAACCTAATCCTAATTTTATAGAATGCTTTAATAAAAACATACATGAAACTAACGTACAATTATTTCAATATGGATTGTCTAATAAGGAACATACAGCATCACAGGAATTTAATTCTACAACATTAACAAATATACCTGGTAATATAAAATGTCGAACACTAGATAGTTTTAATTTAAATGACATAGATTTTATTAAAATTGATGTAGATGGATTTGAAGTTGAAGTTCTTCTGGGTGCAGAAAATACTATTAAAAGAAATAATCCAGTTATTAATGTTGAAATGAAAGATAGGAAACGTCCAAAAACTTGTAAGAGGATAAAAAGAATTCTGCTTCGTTTGAACTATAATTTTATAAAAAGAACTAGATCTGACGAAATTTGGACAAATTTGAACAAAATAGTAATATAACTACTGAATTTACCAGATCATTCACTAAATAGAAACATACAGTCACCTGAGCGGTGACTAAAGCCAAATAATCAGAGAAAATAGGAGGATTAAAAATGGCATACACAGGCACACTAGTCGCAGGCGGTCACGGAAACTTTGTATCACCAAATCTTGCTCAAGAGCATGAAGGTGTACAGGTTGACTTTCTAACTGTTGACTTACTAGCTACGGCAACGGCTGAGGTTACTCATCCATACGCGGCGGCTAACACAGCGGGTCTTCACATGATCAGAGAAGCAATCGAAAACCAAGGCGTTAACATCTTAGGAAATGGTGTTATATCTGCGGCTCACGAACATACTTGGATGGTTAGACGAGACTCATTAGACACATTAAGTGGAACGACAACAGTAGCGGCAATTCAAGCGGCTATTCGAGCGTTAAACTCCAATGCTAAGATTACTTTAACTATATCATCTGCAACAGCGGCTGATAGAGATATGGGTAAACTTACTGCAATGGCGTAATAATAGGTTATAGGAGGAAAATAATATGGCTTATACAGCAGGATCAGTTGCAGGAGGAGAACCGAACACTTCTTTTAATGCAACATCAAAATATGACGGCATGGGTAAAGAATTAGAATTCTTTACAGTTGACTTTGTTGACGCCATGAACGGTCAAACAGCTAAAGACGAAGACCAATACACTGCAGAAAACTGTATCAGAATATACGGTAACATTGTAGCGGCTGGACCTTTAGTAGAATCAAACAAGCAAAAGACTTACATGACTGAAGGAACTGACAATTTTGTTGGTGCTCCGGCAAGTGCAGGTGGATCTTTTACGTTTACTGAAACAACAAGCGGTGGATCATTAGCGACTTTACAAACGGCTCTTAGAGCAGTTACAGGTCAAAATGGTGCCACTACTGCAACACACACGCAATTAGGTATTCTAACTGCGGCAGTTGTAGCATAAGGATAGAGGAGAATAACAGATGGCATTCGATCAAACGAAAGCGGCAGGTGGCGGACAAAACTTCGTTCACGGCACAAATATGGAACTAGAAGGTGTAGCAACATCTTCTTTTACTGTAGACTTTGTCAACTCTATGGCGTCTGAAACTGGAGACTTAAGAACTGGATCTGCAACAGCAGGTTTAGAGGCAGTAAGATCAGTTATCAGTCAGCACATTAACATCCTTTCAGAAGGACCGTTGGTTGACAGTGGAAAACAAAAGACTTACACAGTAAGAACAGACAGCCTAGGTACATTACTCTCAGGTGGTACGCTACAAGCGGACATCAGAGCATTAAACGGTGCAGGTAACGTTACGGCAAACGTTGCGTCATCTGTAGCTACTGCAACAGACATAGGTATATTACTTACGGCAGTTGTATAATAATAAACTAAAGCAATTTGTTTTTGCGATTACCAAAAAGGGCGGAACTTTAATTAGGTTCGCCCTTTTTCAATATTAAATATCCATATGCCAACACCTATAGAAAATACACTAGCAATTATACTCTCACCTGAAAACAAAATGAGAGATAAAACTCCTTATGTATATGATATCCCAGAATCAAATTTGTGTTGGTTGCATAACTGTGGTTCAGCGGCAAAATCAACATTACATTGGTTAGGAAAAGATTATGGTAATATGAGAAAAATGACTACTGAACAATTAAAAGAAAATCAAAAACCTGCATTTGTTTTATTACACGAGCCAGAGTACAGATGGTGGACAGGTATAATAGAATGGGCAACTGGTTTTGAAGATTACGCATGGTTTAGAAATCAAAAAATCATGGAATGGTGGCCACACTTTGATAGATTTACACTAGCACCTTGGGAAGTAATTGAACAAACAAAAGTAGAACACTTTATAAAAGTTGGTCCGGATCTTAATGAGAAAATGCAAGACTTTGCCAAAGAACATAATTTAAAAATGTATGGAAATTTCCCATACGTTAAACCTAGATGGAGACACGTTAAGTACATTACTCAAATGGCAGAAGCATTAAAAATTGAATTAAAAACTGAAATGAGAAGAAATCCAGAATTAAGACAAAAATTAGATACATATCTAGAAAAAGATTATCAGTATTATAATAAGGCCACATAATGTACGAATTTCGTATTCATACTCTAGTTGATATTACTAATAATGGAAATTTAAGAAAAGAATTTCCTTTTAAAACTGAGTCAAATGAAGTTATACATGACAAACACACTTTGGCTATTGCACGAAATCAAAACTCTAACTTCAATACAATGTCGCAATTGCTTCAAATAAGAGGTAACATTACTTGGGAAACTCCACCTATGAAACTTAATGAACCCGTTGCTAATATGCGATTTGGTTCTGTTTATGACGGTAAACAAAACAGTTGGCATTTTACATTTTTTGTTGAACAACCAGAAGTATATGGCAAAATACAAGAACCAACTGCACAATTAATAGATGATTTTCATTTAGTACCTATACTATCATTTTGCAAAGAAACTGTTACATTTCCTACGAATACATTTATAACGACTAATGATCACACAATAAACACGTACTTTTCTTATGCTGGAGAAATTAATAAATAATAATGATTAAGGCATACACAGGCAAACATAGGCAGTTAAGGCATGACACAGGCAGAATACCTAACACTAAAGAAACATCTGGACGATGTAAAACGAGAATTAAAATATATGCCAACTGAGTTAGAAAAAACAAATTTAGAAGCACACGTGGACTTATGTAGTGAACGATACAAAGGACTACATGATAGACTATCCGCTATTGAACATCGTCTAAGTAAAATCAACGACGATATGAAACAAAATCACAAATCACATTCTAAAACAGTTATAACCGCGGCAGGCACAGTTATAGCAGGACTACTTTCAACCATGGTAGTTCTTCTTATAAGATTAAATTAAATTATTCACAAACAATGTATATAAAAATAGCACCTGGTGTACAAGTTTATATTACCAACGAGCAAATAAATTTTATCAACAAATATAAAGATAAAGAATCTTTTCGTAGTATAGATTTATTACCAGAAGAAGTTCAAATAGCAAAAATACTAGGAGACAAGAGTATATTTGTTAGAAAAAAACTTGACATTGGCGTACAATACGCTTTAAATAGACGTATAAGATTTGTGAAAAATGACAAAAAACAATAGATCATTCAAAGAACTAGTAAGACAAATTGAGGCATATGGACTCAAGGAAAAACTTGCGGACCTAGTATATAAAGAAGAAGCTAAACGACCATTTCGTCATTTACCAAAACAATTTTCAAAAGGTATCTTAATAGGCAACATAGCAATCGTACCTAAAAAACATACAGGTACACGTTACATATATGTTATCGCTGATATGATGACTGCTACTATTCTACATGACGACATTAACCTTAAACAAACTGCAATTTTAATTGCACACTATCTAGCAGAAGGTAATGTTCCACCATCTAATCTATTAGAATATGACTTACATTTTGCTTCTAAACTATTTGAAATACGCAGTGCAAAAATAATGATGAAACAAGCAAAAAAAGAAGAAAACGAAGCTATGGAAGAGGCATACGGACAAAGATTAGAAACGGCTAACGACCTAGCAGACGAATATAAAGCTAAAATACAACAAATATTCCAATCTACCTTTAGGTAGAAACGACTAAATAATGATATGCAGAGCATAGAGCTAACAAAACCAGTTACAACAGAGTCTTTACTATCAGAATTTGAATCTCGTTTTAATCAAACAATGGATTTAAGCAGATTTACTAGAGAAGAGTTAGAAGATACTGCAAATAAAGTTAGAACTAAAATTCACAATATTACTCAAAACGAACATTTTGGTGAAGAACTAAGAAACCACGACTATCAAAAGAGTCAAATGATGCTTGATGTATTAAACCAAGCAATTAAAGAATATGTACAAAATCCTGCAGGAGACAACCCTAATCCAATAATAGATAAAGCAAAAAAACCAATTAAAGATAAACTTGGAAAAGGACAAGCATTAAGTCCTGACGAAAGACAAGCGGCGGCAAAACTTATGAACAGTGAAAATGTTAAAGAAGGTGTAGAAGAACAATCAGAATTAATACTTGCGGCTAAAGATATGATGGATAAAGTTACAGGTTACTTAGAAGATTTAGCAACAATGAAAACAGAAAGTTTATTAGAACTTTCAGACAGAATTAGAGATGAAATGGGAGCAGAAAAGGCAGATGCTTTCATGCAAAAAATTCAACCTGCTCTAGAGCAGGCAGAAGCAACACTTTCAACAACTCGAACAGAGTTAGATAACGGTGTAAGAGTACTTACAGGTGAAGAAACGACAACAGACACTATGGGTGCTGGCGACACAATGAATACTGAACCAGAAGCAGATGCTGATTTGGATAGCTTAGAAGGTCCAGAAGCAGATGAATTTGGTGCCGTGGATGCTGAAGCAGGTGGAACAGATCCTGAAGGTAGAGAACAAAGAGAATCCAAAGAAGTATTTGAACAATCTAATAGAATATATTCCAAACTAGCAAGGAAGTAATTCCATGCGATTCACAGAATTCAAAAATAAATTAAGCGAAGGTAATAACAAAGAGGTAGAGTCAGCATTAATCAATACCTTATTGAATATGAAAGGCGATGCTGATGATAAAAATCAATCTACAGAAATAAGTTTTGATGCTGTAAAAGGTATAATGGCTAACACAGGTTATCCAGCATTCTCTTATGATCTGTTTAAACAGATGTACGATAGTGGTGATGCATTAAAAAACGTTGTAGCAGATTTTGATCAAGAAACAATTAAAATTAAAACAGAAAAAGATGCAGAAACAGATCCTGAAATGGATTTTGACAATCAAGGTTCTACAGATAAAGTTAAACAGATGGCCAAATCTGCTATGAACAGAAGAAGATAATTAATTTATTCCACAAGCATAAAAACAATTCTTAAGTCTTTCGGGCGTACCTTTATTAATACCGTTATCTAAAGACTTAAAGAAGTCTCCATTTAATATATCTTCTAATGATGTTTTATTAAGATTTACTAAATCAAAATCTTTTATTAATCTTTTCGATTCATGTACATCTATATCTCCTAACATACAGCAAGGCTGTACATAACCATTAGCACGTATATAAATTTCATAAGTGTTGTTTGATGCCATATGACATACTAATTTTTTTTGTAAATTAAATTTTTCTTCTTCATACACTCGTACTGATTTTATTCTATGATCAACTTTTTGAGACTCTGGCTTCTCAATACCATTCCAGTCTTTGACATCAATAGTTTCCCCTGTTACCCAATTAGATGTTTTCCAACGATCAGAATACTCCGGAGTAAACTCTATAAACCCTAATTTTTTAGACAACTCTCTAGCTTCTTCTATTTGATGTTCATTATGCTTAAAGATTAAAAACTTCCAATATGCTTTACCTCCGGCACTAATAAAAGCCTTAACATTTTCCATTACCTTATCCCATTTAACATTCCTTCTGTAAAGATGATTAGTATCTTCTATTCCATCGAGACCAAACACAACTCCTACGCCAAGCGATCCTAATGCTGACCAAAAACTTATACTCCTTCCACCACCATTAGAATGCATTTCTAATTTACAATTATCATTATTCAATTTAATCCATTCGTATATTTGAAAGCACTCTGGATTCATTAATGGATCTCCAAACGTACCAACTGAATAAAATTTTTTTAATTGTTTAATTACTTTAATTGAAATTTTATCTTTAATTAAAGATAGTGATGTATGATTAGAATTTACTTTTTCTTTGTATAAACTACCGTCCCATTTAAATCTTGAACACATTGGACAAGCCGCATTACAATAATCTGTAAGTTCTACATTTATAACATTTAAATTGTCTATTGTTATATAACTCATAATTCCTTTATCCATTCTGCAATTTGTGGATAAACCTTGGTGTAATCTGTTCCACGTCTACGATCTAATTCTTTTAAGTATATTTTAAATTGTTTTTGTCTTAATAAACTTGGTTCTCTATTTTCAAACTCAATTATGTTACCCTGCATAAACTTTTTATGATTTACTTTAACTGAATCTGGTTCCCCATTATGGTTTACTTCAAATAAATCAACAGCTTCTTGTAGCCCTATATCATTTATTTTTCTACCAAATATTCCAGGATACAAGTATGGTCTTTCTCCTAGCTCATATTGACTAGCTTTCATCATACTCCAATACACTGGTCTAACTTTTGACCAGTTGTTTATCATTTTAACCATTTCTGGCATACCTGGTACTGCTGTCACTGTTAATGCAGAATTTATTCCTTGTAATGTTTCTGTTTCATTTAACACATATTCAAAATTCTTTTGTAATAAAGGTAAATCTATTCCTGTACGCACATACTCTCCTGCTGGTCCCCAAGCATCACATGATGCAATAATCTGTAGTTTATCTAGTCTACCTTCTTTAACCATTTTATCTAATCTACCTACCCAGCTTTTAAATCTATCATGTTCTACATTGTGATTACTAAAAAAGCATAAAGTTAAATCTGGTAGTTCTCTTTTCTCTAAAAATTCTATAAATCTAAATGTTTCTTTTTGTAAAAATGGCTCTCCTCCTAATACAAAAACTTTGTGTAGTTTGTGTATGTTATTCTCAAACCATGCAAATAATCTTTCAGTATCTCTTTCTATATTTGGATTTAAAGTAAAATCTGTATCATCTAATCGCACACCTTCTTTATTAAAATAACCAAAACGTTTTTCTTCTTGATGTATTTGTGAACTATAATGAGCACCACAATATATGCATTTTTGATTACAAGTATTTCCCCAATACACTTCTAGTTGTCTTGGAGTAACATCTACTGCTTCTAAATCATTATCTAACTCTGGTGGAGCAGTCGTACCTTCCATATGTAAATGAACTTGTCTATCTGACGTTCCACCAGCTTCTTCAATATGCTTACAATGTTCACAACCTCTTCCTGGCCATTCACCACGTAACATTTTACGTCTTGCTTCAAGTTTGGCTGGTAAATTATGAAAATTCAATTCACCATTTCTCATTTCAAGTGGATCACCTTGTACTCTATGACAACTTGCACTAAGGCCATCAGTAAGATATATTGTCGAGTGAGTCCATTTCAACTGACATGGTAATCCTTTTTTAATAGGAAATGGTTTTGGCGGTTGCTTTGATATACCCATTATTTCACTCCACAGGCGTGATAACACCCTTGTAATCTTTTTTCTCCACCATTTATGCCATCACTTATATCTCTAAAAAAGTCTCCTTCTAAAATAGTTTTTAGATCTGTATGGTGCAGATTTATCTTTTTATAATCTTTTATTAACTGCTTTGGCTCGTTTCTTTCTACATCGCCAAGTATACAACAAGGACTTACGTATCCATTTGCACGAAGATATATTTCACGTTTAGTTGGTTGACACGCCCAGCAAGATATCTTTCTTGTATGAAAATCGTTTTTATCTTCTGTTTGAAAAACATTTTTACTCCTAGTTAGTTCTCCTTGTGTTCTAATAAACTCTTTTCTCTGTTCTTCTGGCTTTTCAATAATATAATCATCTACTTTAAGTGATGTAATATCTCTATACTTTCCTTCACTATTAAAATCCTGCCATCGTTCACTAAACGCATATTCAAAATCTTTAAACCCTAATTCTTTTGATAACTTTTTAGCATCTTCTATCTGATTCTGATTATGTTTAAAAACTAAAAAACTCCATATAGCATTACCTCCATTACTAATAAAAGCATTTACATTTTTCATTAAACGGTCCCATTTGACATTCCTTCTGTAAAGATGATTAGTGTCTTCTAGTCCGTCGATGCTGAACGTTACATTTACGTTAAGTTCAGCCAATGTTTTCCAAAAATCTACACTCCTTGCTCCACCATTTGTTATCATTCCTATGTTTATATTAGGATTTACTTCTTTTAAATATTTGAATATATCTATTGTTTCAGGATTCATTAATGCATCACCATAAGTTCCTTGGCATACCCAACCTTCTAGTTTAGATATAACTTCTTCGCCAATCCTCTGTTTAACAAAATCTAAAGTAGTGTGATGAGTATTGGTAATTTCTTTTATTAAATTTAAATTCCAATCATATCTATTACACATAGGACAAGCGGCGTTGCAATAATCAGACATCTCGGCCATTATGCTCGTAAGATTGTCTATTGTAATATAAGGCATTATATTGTATAATTATACATATGAAAATATCCAAAGATGATTACCAAATGCATTTTTTTGGGGATAGTTTCACTGCTGGTGACGAGCTATTAGATTATCAATATTATGATAACTATCCTGCTTATTGTAACTACAAGGAATTACTCAATTCAACTTGGTTTGAAACAAATCCTAAAATTTGGAGTAAACTTACAGGACAAGAATACGACCAACATATTATAAAACAAAAACAAAAATCCTATGCTGGTATAATGGGAGGAACTAACCATGGAACTGCTGGAATCAGTTTTCAATCAATGTTAAGAAACATTATCTCTTTATTAGAAAATACAGACAAAAAAATTATTATATTTTTACAGCCTACTGGAATAGAACGTTGGTGTGAATATTTAAATGGTAAATGGAAAGACATTAATGCAACACACCTAGGTACAAAATATTTTAATAAAATG
>Ga0310342_100000726_pt1 | contig 19228 bp, 17 predicted proteins | sample S15DNA20500_MG_FD_206155 | JGI IMG/M metagenome (GOLD analysis project Ga0310342, IMG submission 206155) | Marine microbial communities from station ALOHA, North Pacific Subtropical Gyre - S1503-DNA-20-500_MG | ecosystem: Environmental > Aquatic > Marine > Oceanic | place: Pacific Ocean: North...
TCGCGAGCCCGAACTGCTCCGCCGGGTCGAGGCGCTCGAGGAGCGGCTCCAGGGGGTTCCCGGCGTGAGCCGAACCCTCTCGTTCCTCGATGGCATGCGTCGTCTCCACCGAGCGGTCGAGGCCGATGACCCCGCCGCGGAGCGGATCCCCGAGACGCGGGCGGGCGTCACTGAGCTTCTCTTCATGTTTCCGAAGAACGACCTGTCGCGCTTCGCGACGGTCGATCACGGCGCGGCGAACGTCGTGGTTCGGACCGGAGCGGTCGGTTCGGCTGCAGTGGGGGGTCTCGTGGCTCGCATCGAGGCGATCCTGGCTGAGCCTGCGTTTCCCGAGTCTGTCCGCGCGGCCGTTACCGGACATGCGGTTCTGCTGAACCGCGCGGCCGATGGGGTCGCCCGCAGCCAGCCGCGCACGGTGGCGACCGCCGCGCTGGCGATCTTCGTGCTCCTCAGCATCGGACTGCGCTCCGTTCGTTACGGCGCCGTGGCGATGATTCCGAACGTAGTTCCGGTCCTCGTCTTTTTCGGCGTGCTCGGGCTCGGGGCGGCGCCGCTGTCGCTTCCCACCAGCCTGATCGGCAGCGTGGCGCTCGGCATCGCCATCGATGCGACCGCCCACTACCTGGTGCGCTACCGGGCCGAGCGCTCGGCGGGCGCGGCTCCGAAGCTGGCCGTGGCGCGAACCGGTCTCCATGTGGGTCGCCCTGTGGCGATCGCCGCGCTGATGCTCACACTGGGTTTTCTGTCGGTATCGGCGTCGGAGTTCGCGACACTGCGCCAGTTTGGAGCGCTCACCGCCTTCACCATGGTGGTCTGCGCCGTGACCGACCTGCTGCTGCTGCCCGCGATCCTGGTGCGCTGGGAGCTCTGAGCCAGGCGGGCCCGGTCGCTAGTGCGATTCGAGGCGGCGCAGGTCCCAGGTGTTGATGTCGAACTCCGGGTTCACCTCGATGGAGGTCACCACCAGGGTCGTCCTCGAGTCGAGAAGAAGGTTTCGCATGGTGGCCTGCATGGGGACGAAGATGCCCTTGAACTCGCGGATCTGGTTCGGGGGCGCGCGCAGCTCTTTGATCTCGACGCCGGCGGCGTCCCAATAGCGCGCCCTCACGACGACGGCCCGCTCCTTGTCCACGAAGACGCGGATGCGCGTGTATTCGGATCGGGCCAGTTCCACCGGGAAGAGATCCACGACGAAGACCGGAACACCGTCGAACTCGGCGTCGACCAGGCGCTCGTATTCGAAGTCCGCCGCCTCCCGGGGCACCACGTCCTCGAAGCTGAAGTCCGTGCCATATACGGCCTCGTTGCGCAGGTTGACGCGCACCACGCGGCGCTTCGACGGGTAATACACGAACTGGTCGGTAACCCGGTCGCGGTTCGTCTGGATCAGGTAGCCGGCGTGCCGCAGGTCGAAGGGATGGGAGTAGCGCACGAGTGTCTTCGAAAGGATGGAGGTGTCGGGAGGCATTTCCTCCTGCGACCGGAAGTCTTGCCACTTCATGTGGAAGCGGCTCTCCTGCTCGCGGCCTGTCCGGTCCGCGGAGACGAGTGTCGAGTCCTGGGCAAAGGTGGTGAATCGATTGGCGACGACGCGATCATAGACGTCGCGTCCGGTCAGGCCGTCGCCGAAGGGCTGTTCCCGTACCTCGTCTGCACCGACGTCGAAACGGGTGAGAGCAACGAGGAGGCAGACGGCGATTTTGGCGGCGCGCGTCGTGGCGTGGTCCAAGGGGGCCCATCCGGTTCGGAACTCGGGGGGCAAAAAGGGTACCCCAATCGGGGTCCTGGGTCCTCGACTCGGGCTCAGCCCGCGGCCCGGCGCAGGGCGGCGATGGCGTCTGCGTAATCCGGCGCGCCGAAGACGGCGGTTCCCGCCACGAACACGTCGGCGCCGGCCGCCGCGGCGCGGCCGATCGTCTCGATGGCGACACCTCCGTCGACCTCGAGTGCCACGTCGAGACCGCGTTCATCGATCCAGCCCCGAAGGATCTCGATCTTGGGGAGCATGCTCTCGATGAATTTCTGGCCCCCGAAGCCCGGGTTCACCGTCATCACCAGGACCTGGTCGATGTCGCCCAGCACCGGCTCCACGGCGATCGCGGGTGTGGCCGGGTTCAGCACGACGCTGGCGCGGGCCCCGGCGTCGTGGATCTGTCCGATGGTCCGGTGCAGGTGCCGGCAGGCCTCGACCTGCACGCCCACGGTCGACGCGCCGGCGCGAACGAAAGCCTCGACGTAGCGTTCGGGCGCTTCGATCATGAGGTGGACGTCCAGGGGCAGGCGGGTCAAACGCTTGATCGCATCGACGATGAAGGGACCGAGCGTGATGTTCGGCACGAAGCGCCCGTCCATCACGTCGACGTGGATCCAGTCGGCGCCGGCCTCTTCCGCCGCTGCCAGTTCCGCGCCCAGGCGCGTGAAGTCCGCCGAGAGCAGCGACGGCGCGATGCACGGCGCGCTCCGGCTCACGAGACTCGCACCATTCGCACCCCGAAGAAGCCGTCCGTGTCGTGAACGTGGGGCATGACGCGCAGCGTGCCGTCCGCGTCGAGGAGCGGGCGCAACGCGGGCGCGAGGTCCTTGGCCGAGGCGCGCTGGAAGCCCGGTGCCTCGGCCAGGAAGGACGAAACCAGGTCCTCGTTTTCTTCCGGGAGCACGGTGCACGTACTGTAGACGAGCACGCCGCCCGGCCTCAAGGTCGCGGCCGCACTGAGCAGGAGCGCGCGCTGTTTGGCGGCCAGACGCGCGGGGTCGCCCGCTCCGACGCGCCAGCGTGCGTCCGGCTTGCGCCGCAGCGTGCCGAGGCCCGAGCAGGGCGCGTCGACCAGTACACGGTCGAAGCCCTCTGCCGGGGTGATATCGCCCAGGGCACGGGTCGCGTCGCGCTCGATGCAGCGAATGCTCGGGAGCCCGAGCCGACGCTCCTGGCGCCGCACCAGGTCGAGTCGCCGGGAGTTGCGGTCCAGCGCGACCAGCTGGCCACTGGGTCCCGTCCGTTCCGCGATCCCGGTGGCCTTGCCCCCCGGCGCTGAACAGGCGTCGAGCACCCGCTCGCCCGGCTGCGGGTCGAGAAGGTCCAATACGAGCTGAGAGGCCTCGTCCTGCACGGTGAACCGGCCTTCCAGGAAGGCGGGGTCGAGGCCCGGGTGGCCGCGGCGACCGAGCACCACTCCGTCGCTCGCGAACTGGCAGGCCACTGCGTCGGGAAACCGCGCGCGGACCTCCGCCAGGAGCGCCTCGCGGGTCGTGCGCTGCCGGTTGGCGCGCACGCAGAGCGGCGGCACGCGATTGCTGGCGTCCGCGAGGGCGGCGGCCTCGGCTGGGCCGAAGTGTTCGAGCCAACGAGCGGCGAGCCACGGCGGCAAGGAGAGCGCGTGGGTGAGATGTCCGAGTGGGTCGGTCTCGAGCGGTGGAAACCCCATGTCCCCGTGTTCGGTGGCCAGGCGCCTCAGCACGGCGTTGACGAAGCCCGTGGTGTGCTCGATGCCTGCCGCGCGCACCGACCGCACCGTCTGGTCCACGGCGGCGCGGTCCGGAACCCGGTCGGTGCAGACGATTTGGTAAGCGCCGATACGCAGCGCGTTGGTGACCATCGGTTCGAGCTTCTCGAGATCGCGATCGACGAGCTGAGCGAGCAAGAAATCCAGGCGGCCGCGCCAGCGCAGAGTGCCGTTCACCAGGTCCGTGGCGAAGGCCCGGTCGGCCGCCGTCAGCCGGCTGCGCCCGAGCTGGACGTGGAGCAGCCGGTCGGCGTAGGCCCCGGTGCGCTCCACACGCTCGAGCACGCGCAGTGCCAGAAGCCGGGCCTGCGTCGGGGCCCCCCGTCCCGTGCCCCCGGGTCGTTCCGGCCGACCGCGACGAGGGCGGGCGCGATTCGCTCGGGCGTTTCCCACACCGAGAGTCTATCCACAACTCCCGCCGCCGTCCGGCGGGGTGCCGAAGCGTGCCCCGTCGGGGATGGGGTGGCCGCGCAGGAACGCCGGGGTCTCGAGCGGAAGCTTGCCGGGGCGCTGGAGCACCCGCGGCACGAGCCAACCGTCTCCGGTGCCGATGCGGAGTCCCGGGCCGTCACCGACGCTCGCCGTGCCCGGCGCTGCGTCGACCGGTCCGGGCTGGGCGCGGGCGGTGTGGATGCGAAGCGTCTCGCCGTCTATTTCGGCCGTGGCGCCGGGCGAAGGCGAGAAGGCCCGCACCCGCCGCACCAGCGATTCGGCGCTTTCGCGGAAGTCCAGCCGGGATTGTTCCCGGTCGAGCTTCGGCGCGAAAAGGACCCCCTCCGTGGCCTGCGGCGTCCAGTGCGTGCGTCCGGCGGCGATTTCGTCCACCGCGGTGGCGATCACCTCCGCCGTGAGCTGCGCCAGCCGCTCGGAGAGTTCACCGGTGGTCTCCTCCGGGCCGATTTCGAGTATGCGGTGGGTCGCGACCGGCCCGGCGTCCATCTCGCGCTCGAGCCGCATGACCGTGACGCCGGTTCGGACGTCGCCGGCCAGGATCGCGTGCGCGATCGGTGCGGCGCCACGCCAGCGCGGCAGCAGGCTGGCGTGGCCATTGATGCAATAGCCGAGTGCCGGCAGCTCTCGAATGCGCTTGGGAACGAACTGACCGAACGCGACCACCACGCCCAGATCGGGCCGTCGTGCCGCCAAGGCCTCGGCCACGTCGGGGGCGCCCACCTCCGGCACCCGCAGTGCGAACAGCCCCGACGCGTGGGCCGTGTGTGCCACCGGAGAGGGCTCGCTCCGGCGCCGGCGCCCGCGGGGTCGGTCGGGCTGGCTCACGACGGCGACGACCTCGTGCGGGCCGTCCCGGAGCTGCTCGAGGGTCGGCACCGCGTAGGCCGGGGTTCCGAAGAAGACGAGCCGCAGGGCGCGCAAGGGCTCAGCCCGGGTTGCCGACCGCTTCGAGCTCTTCCTGGCGCAGCTGCTTCCTGCGCTTGCGCGCGTAGATCTCGCGTTTCAGTCGGCTGATGCGGTCGATGAAGAGGATCCCGTCGAGATGGTCGAGTTCGTGCTGGAAGCACACGGCCTGGATTTCCCCGGCGTCGATCTCCAGCGGATGGCCGTCGAGATCCTGCGCCGAGAGGTGCACGAACTCGGAGCGCTCGACGTCGGCCTGGAAGTCGGGCACCGAGAGGCAGCCCTCGTTCCAGGTGAGGCTACCGGAGCGCTCGGTGATCACGGGGTTCACGAGCACGAGCGGATTGCGTTCGCCGCCCTCCTCTTTCCACTCGGTATCGATGACGACGAGTCGTATGGGCTCGCCCACCTGCGGCGCGGCGAGCCCGATGCCCGGCTCGTCGTAGATCACGTCGAGCATGTCCTGGGCCAGTGTGCGGATTTCGTCGGTAATGGAGCCGATCGGTTCGGACTTTTCCCGCAGACGCTTATCGGGAAACTGCAGCACCTCGCGCAACGCCATGCCCGGAATCTACAACATGTGTACGGGCCGCGGATCCACCACCGCTTGGACGCCCGCGGGAAGTTTCGCCGCCGCCCCGCGCAGGCGGATCGCGGTGCGGCGCACCGCTTCGACATCGGCGCCCTTCACCAGGAGCTGGAAGCGGTGTCGACCACGCAGCCGCGCCAGCGGCGCGGGAGCGGGCCCCAGGAGTTCCGTGCCCGGCTCGGGCTCGGCTCGGAGGGCGAGTGTCTGCGCCGCCGCGTGCGTTGTCTCGGCGTCGGGTCCGGAAACGATCGCATGGGCGAGCGCGCCGAAGGGGGGGTAGCCGAGGGCCGCCCGGTGCGAGAGTTCCTCGGCGTAGAAAGCCTCGTAGTCGTGGCGGCGCACCGGCTTCACGGCGTAGTGCTCGGGCGCGTAGGTCTGCACGACCACGCGTCCGGGCGCCCGGTCGCGGCCCGCGCGGCCGGCCACCTGAGTCAGCAGCTGGAAGGTGCGCTCCGCCGCGCGGAAGTCGGGCAGGTGCAGGCCGATGTCCGCGAGAACCACGCCGACCAGTCGCACGCCGGGGAAGTCGTGGCCCTTGGCCACCATCTGGGTGCCTACCACCACGTCCAGCCGGCGCGCGCGCAGGTCCGACAACACCCGCTCGGTCGTTCCACGGCTTGCGGCGGTGTCGCGATCGAGCCTTGCGATGCGCGCGCCGGGGAACCGGGTGTGGAGCTCCTCTTCCAGGCGCTCCGTGCCGATGCCGAGCAGGGCGTGGTCCGGTGCGCCGCAGCCACCGCAGACTTCGGGGGGTGGCTTGCGGTGGTCGCAGTAGTGGCAGCGAAGTTCGTGCTCGGTGGCGTGGAAGACGAGCGAAATGTCGCAGTCGGGGCAGCGCTCGGAGTGCCCGCAGTCGTAGCAGAGGATCTGAGTCGAGAAGCCGCGCCGGTTGAGAAACAGGATGGCCTGCCCAGCGTCGTCGAGCGTCTCCTCGAGCGCTCGGGAGAGTGTGCGCGAGAGCACGATCTTTCGTCCCCGGGGTGCGAGCTCGCGTTCGCGCTGGAGGTCGACGATCTCGACGGCGGGCAGCGGCCGCCCCTCGATGCGAGACGGGAGTGAGAGCCGCTCGAGCTCGCCGCGGTCGGCGGCAAAGCGCGTCTCGAGCGACGGTGTCGCGGAGCCGAGCACGATGGGGCAGTTCATCGCCGCTGCTCGGCGCCGGCCCAGGTCGCGCGCGTGGTAGCGGAACCCCTCGTTGTTCTTGTAAGCGGTGTCGTGCTCCTCGTCGATCACGATCACGCCGAGGTTCTCGAGCGGAGCGAAGAGAGCCGAGCGCGCCCCGACGGCGATCGGCACCTCTCGCGAACGCAGCCGCTGCCACTGCTCGAGCCGCTCACCGGGTCGCAGTCCCGAGTGCAGAACGGCGAGGCCATCGCCGAAGCGCGCGCGCAACCGGGCCAGGATCTGGTGGGTGAGGGTGATCTCGGGAACCAGCACCAGGGCTTGGCGTCCGATGCGCAGCGCCTCTCTCACCGCGCGCAGGTACACCTCGGTCTTGCCGCTTCCCGTCACGCCGTGGAGGAGGAAGGTGCGCGCCTCTCGGGCTCCGACCGCATCGGCGATCGGCTTGAGCGCGTCGGCCTGGTCGGCGGTGAGGCGCACTTCGGGCTCGTCGTGGAGCGGGGTGCCGAGCACGTCGCGCGGCGCAGAAACCTCCTCCAGGACGACGAGTCCCCGGGCGGCGAGGGGGCGCAGCAGCGCGAGCGCCGTTGGGAAGGCGTCTCGGAGCGCGGACACCGGTGTCGGCCCCCGGCGTTCCAGCTCGAGCAGCAGGGCGGCCTGCTGCGGCGCCCGGGCCAGCGTCTCCGCAGCCGCGGTGGCGGTGTCGACTCCGGGCGCGAGCGCGGCGCGCCGCGTGGTGGCGGCGCGCGCCGCCGGGGCCCGCTCGAGTCTCAGCGTTGCGATCAGGCCGTCGTGCTCGAGGTCCGCGAGCAGCTCCGGGGCAGCGCGCCGGCGCAGCCAGGTCGCCGGGCGGGGCCGGTCCGCCAAGTCCCGAAGCGGCTTCGCGGATTCCCCTGAAAGCGCGCCGGCCTCCAGTGCGGCGTGGCCTCGTGCGGTCAGCCGCCAACCCGCTGCGCTCTTGGGCGACGATCCCGGTGGCAGGGCCGCGGCGATCGCGATTCCCACCGGGCAGAGGATCTCGGCTGCCTCCTCGCGTAGGATCCGGAGCAGAGTGTCCGAGAGAGCCGGCTCCGAGTCGATCACGGCGTCGAGTGGACGCAGGCGGCCGTGGAAGCTTCCCGGTGCGCCCGTCTCGACCACGACGCCAGTGAGGGCGCGGCCGCCGAAGCCGACCCGGACCCGACATCCGGGCCGGGCGGCGGCAGTGAGCCGGTCGGGAACGGCGTAGTCGAAGAGTTCGTCGGCAGGCACGGGGAGCGCGACGCGAACCACGGCGTCGGGAGCCCCGGAAAAGAGCGGATCGTTCATGGCGGCAGGGGGAGTGTACGGCAGGTGGCCGAACGGGGCGGAAAGAAGAGGCGGGGTCGGCGGGCCGGAAAGAAGAAGCGGGGCCGGCCGGCCGCGAAGCCGCGCGTCGAAGTGCGCGTCGGCCGGCGGGGCTGCGCCCTGCGCGTCGACGGCACCTTCGCCTCCTGGTACACGCCCGGCCTCTCGACCACGGGCTCGGTGTGGGATGCGCTCGCCGCCCCGATCCTGGCGCTGCCGCCGCGCCGGCGTCGGAGCGTCCTCATCCTCGGGCTCGGCGGCGGCAGCGTCGCCCGCGTGCTGCGCGCCGTGGCGCCGCGTGTGCACATCGTGGGCGTGGAGGCGAGTCGCGAGGTCCTGCGCGCTGCGCGACGCTGGCTCGACCTGGACGAACTGGGTGTCGAGGTGGTCGAGGCGGATGCCGTCGCCTACCTGGCTCGTGCGCGCCGCCGCTACGACCTCGTGGTGGAAGATGTCTTCGTGGGTCGCGGGCGCGGGGTTCGCAAGCCCGACTGGCTGCCCCGGCCGGGACTCGAACTCGCGCGTGCGCGGCTGGCGCCCGGAGGGCTCCTCGTGACCAACACCCTCGATGAGTCGCGCGCCGTTGCGTCCGAGCTGAGACGGCTCTTCGAGGCCCGGCTCTCGATCGGCATCGAGGACTACGACAATCGCGTTTTCGTGGCAGGGAGACGCCCGCTCTCGGCGCGAGCGTTGCGCGCAGCGTTGCGCGCCGATCCGATTCTGCGCGTCACGCTCCCGAGGCTCCAACTGCGGAGCCTGCCGGGGCGCGGTCGACTGGCGGGAGCGCGGCCTCGATCGGGCGCCTAGCGGCCCATCTGTTTCAGGTCGCGCAGGACGTCGCGCGCGGCCGCCTTGAGCGTCTCGAAGACACCCTGGCCAGTGCTTGCGGAGGCCTCGAATTCGGTACGGCCGCCCGGGTTGAGCAGCCGTTGCATCTCGTCGAGGGGCGCGGCGTTGGGCAGATCCCGCTTGTTGTACTGCATCACACACGTGACCTGGTCGAGGTCGTAGCCCTGCTCCGCCAGGTTCACGCGCAGGTTTTCGAGGCTCTCGACGTTGGCCTCCATACGCTCTACCTGGCTGTCTGCCACGAACACCACGCCGTCCACACCCTTCAGGATCAGCTTGCGGCTCGCGTCGTAGAAGACCTGGCCCGGCACGGTGTAGAGGTGGAAGCGGATCTTGAAGCCTCGGATCTGTCCCAGAGCCAGGGGGAGGAAGTCGAAGAAGAGCGTTCGCTCGGTCTCGGTCGCGAGCGAGATCATCTTCCCCTTCAGATCCGGGTTCGTCTTGCTGTAGATGTGCTGGAGGTTCGTCGTCTTCCCGCACAGGCCGGGTCCGTAGTAGACGATCTTGCAGTTGATCTCGCGCGATGAGTAGTTGATGAACGACATTTCCGACCGTCAGACTGAAAAGAGGTTGTCGATATCTTCGTCCGTGATTTCGGCGAAGGGCGTAACTGCGCGTCCGGTTGCCTGGCTCCGGTCCGCCTTCTTCCGGATCTCTTCGAAGACCTTTCCGAGCAGGCCTCCCAGTTTTTTTACACGCAGCCGCACGAGGCCGAGCGAGCTGCGGTCGTCGAAGACGACGACGAGGATGATCCGGCCGGCGATCAGCGAGATGTGGAGGTTGTTCTGCTGGCCCTGGTGGAAGTGGACTGGAAACTCGTCCTCGCCGACGAGTTTCGCGAGACCCCCGGTGGCGGCTACGGATCCGGCGGTGAGCGACGCCAGGCTCGTGGTGTCGATCCCCTGCATTTCGCCCGTTTCCGCGATGAGCTGACCGTTGTGGTCGACGACGAAGACGCCCTTGGCGTTGGCGTCCTTCACGAGCCGCTGTGCGACGGCGAGAACCTTCCGGAAATCCTCGTCGTACATCACGAGCGGGCTGTTGTCCATCGGCCATCGCCTCGCTAAGCGCTTGGGGAGGAAAGGTTTTTTCGATCTGCACTCTACCCCGGGGTCCGGAGCCGCGCCAAGCGTGAATCGGTTCGCGAACGGCCGAGCTTTAGGGGCTCAGTCCATCGAGCGGCGATTGTCGAGGGAGATCCCGATCGTCACGTGGTCGGCGTACTCGAGGTCTCCGCCCAAGGGCATCCCGTAGGCGATCCGGGTGAGCTTCACGCCGAGGGGGCGCAGGCGCTCCAACACGTAGTGGGCGGTGGCGTCGCCCTCTGCGTTGGGGTTGGTGGCGAGCACCACCTCGCGGATTTCTCCCTTGCGCACCCGCTCCTCGAGCTCGGCGATGCGCAGCTCCTCGGGGCCCACGTCGTCGATCGGCGAGAGGGCGCCGCCCAGTACGAAGTAGCGCCCCGCGAAGCGCCCGCTGCGGTTGATCGCCGCGAGGTCGGCGGGCTCCTCCACCACGCAAAGTGTCTCCGGATCGCGCCGGGGATCGCGACAGATGGCGCAGGGCGAGTCGTCCGTGAGGTCGAAGCACTCCGAGCAGAGGACGATGTCCTGCTTGAGCCGGACGACGGCCTCGGACAGTTCGCGGACCACGGCGTCCGGAGCGCCCAGCAGGAAGAAGGCCAGTCGCGTCGCCGACTTCTCTCCGATGCCGGGCAGGCGCTTGAGTGCCGCAACCAGGCGGTCGATCGGCGGAGCGGTGCGCACGGCTCAGTCCGTGTCCGTCGGAATTGGAATCGTCATGCCGGCCGAGGTGCGCTGGAGCTCCGCCTGCACCTGGCTCTGGGCGTTCGCCAGCGCCGCATTCAGGGCCGCTGCAACCAGGTCCTGGAGCATCTCCCGGTCGCCGCGCTCGAGTAGCGATGGCTCGATGCGCAGCTCGTGCACGCGCAGGGCTCCCGTGACGACAGCCGTCACCATGCCGCCGCCGGCACTACCCTCGTAGCGGCGTGTCGACAGGTCGCGCTGGAGGTCGGCCAGTCGCGACTGCATTTCCTGCGCCTTCTCAACGAGCTTGCCGAGATCTTCCGGATTCATCGCGCACCTCCGCTCCAGTCGACCGGTTTCACCGCAGGTCCCCGCCGGGCCCGACCGGCCGAATCTCGGCGATTTCGCCCTCCAGGACCTCGAGCGCCAGGGCGACCGACGGGTGCTCGAGCGCCCGCTGGCGCGTCGCCCGGGCATCGCTGCGATTTGCGTCCCGGTCTGCGAAGGCGGCACCGCGCTCGCGCAGTTCGATGCCCACCCGCATGGGGCGGCCGAACAGTTCGGCGCAAAGGGTCTCCAGGGCTTCGCGGCGCGTCTCGAGCCGCTGGGCTGCGAAGCGGTTCGGCGCCGCGAGCACCAGGTGGTCGTCGCCGCACGCGAGCAGTGCCCCGTTGTCGAGCGCTGGAGCGAGTCGGGGTTGCCGCCGGGCGGCGAAGGCGCACAGGCGGTCGAAGACGGCGCCCAGGGGCGCGGCGGCGGCGGGCGCCTCGGGCGGGTGCGGTACATCCGGCGCCGCGGGTCGCGGGATCTCCGGCGGTGGCGCTTCGGCGGTCGGTGTCGCGTGCGGGGGCGGCGACTCTGCCGCTGCGGGAGGCGGGGGCTCCGCCGAAGCTGCCTCGCGAGCACCGGACCCGCCCGGCGGCTGCGGGCGACGGCGGCTCTTCGAGGCGCGCGGGCGGTCTCCGGCCGGGGGGCCGCTGGCAGACGGGCCGCCGCTGGCAGAGGGGTCGCCGCCGGTTCCCGAGAGCCGCCGCTCGAGTTCATCCAGGCGCGCCAAGAGGCGCGCGACGTCGTCTCCATCGGGCTGGGTCGCCAAGCGCACGACCGCCATTTCGAGCACGGCGGTGGGCTGGGGCGCCCAGGCCAGGTCCTCCTGCTCCTTCACGAGCGCCCGGAACATGCGCCGCAGGCGTGTCGCGTCGGTGCGGCTGGCGAGCGCGCTGAGCTCTTCGCGTTCGGCGTCGGAGGTCTCCAGCAGCTGGGGATGCTCGGGAGCGACGCGCACCACGACCAGGTCGCGCAGCAGCTGGAGCAGGCTCTCACCGAGCCGTTTGGCGTCGGCGCGGGTGGCCGTCGCCCGGCCCATGGCGTCGAGCGCGGCGGTTGCGTCGCCGGCGATGCACGCCTCGGCGATGCCGAGCAACAGGCGCCGATCGATCAGGTCGAGAACCTGGGCCACCTGTTCGTCGTCCACCTTCTCGCCGCCGAACGCGACCACCTGGTCGAGCAGTGTCTGGGCGTCGCGCAGCGATCCGTCCGCTTCGCGGGCGATTGCCAGCAGGCTCGTATCCGACACCTCGATCTTTTCGTCCCGGCACATCAGGTGCAGACGCTCGGAGATTTCGCTGGCCCCGATACGCCGCAGGTCATAGCGCTGGCAGCGCGAGACGACCGTGAAGGGGATCTTCTCAGGGTTGGTGGTGGCAAAAACGAAGAGGCTCCGCGGCGGCGGCTCCTCGAGCGTCTTGAGCAGCGCGTTGAACGCCGCCGACGAGAGCATGTGAACTTCGTCCACGACGTAGATCCGGTGCTTTCCGGGGGAAGGCGCGTAGCGGATCGCCTCGATGATCTCGCGCACGTCGTCGACGCTCGTGCGGCTCGCCGCATCGATCTCCTGGACGTCGGTCGAGCGCCCCTCGATGATCTCCCGACAGGCGGGGCATTCGGCACAGGGTGTGTCGGTGGGGCCCTTCTCGCAGTTGAGGCAGCGCGCGAGGATTCGCGCCAGGGACGTCTTGCCGACGCCGCGCGGGCCCGTCAGCAGTATCGCGTGCGGCACGCGGTTCATGCGAATCGCGTTGCGCAGGGGAGTGGTGACGTGCTCCTGGCCAACGACGTCGTCGAAGGCCCGGGGCCGCCACTTTCGCGCGAGGACCTCGTAGCTCATGGGGGCAGTGTACAGCCTGGACGGCGGAGACCCGAGATCGCAGGGCACCCCCGCTCGCAACCGAAGTCCCGCTACCGCTGCTTCCTTCCGGATCTGACGGAGTTCACGAGGTTCGTGATCGAGCGGGACCCTGCGATCGCGGCTCGCCGCCACCGAGAATCTACGGGCCACCCGCCCGGGGGTCAAACACCGTCTCTTGGCCCGGCCCGCTGCGGGGGACACCCGGGGACCCGATGGAGCGCCCCTGGGGCTCCGCGGCGATTCCGGGCAGCGCGCGCTTCAGATCGCGCTGGCGGGATCGAGTTCGTCCCGCAGCTGCCGCTTCAGGAACTTCCCGTTCGCGTTGCGCGGGAGCGGGTCGGTGCGGATCCAGATGTACCGGGGAATCTTGTGCGCGGCCATCCGCTCGGCGCAGTGCTCGCGGAGCGCGTCGGCCGCGAGCTCGACGCCGTCGCGCGCCACGATCGCGGCGCCCACCTCTTCGCCGAGCCGCTCGTCGGGAACGCCGAAGACCGCGCACTCCGCCACGTCGGGATGCTCGAACAGACCCGCCTCCACCTCGGCGCAGTAGACGTTCTCGCCGCCGCGCAGGAGCATGTCCTTGATGCGGTCGACGATCGTGAGAAAGCCGTCTGCGTCGATCCGTCCCAGATCGCCCGTGTGGAACCAGCCGTCCGTGATCGCCTCGGCGGTGGCCTCGGGACGGTTCAGATAGCCGGCCACGACCTGGGCCCCCTTCACCCAGAGTTCGCCCACCACGTCGGTCGCGACCGCGTTTCCGCTCTCGTCCACGCAGCGGGCCTCGAAGCACGGCATGATGGGACCCACGCTCTCGGGCTTGTCCGCATGGTAGTCGGCGGAGGTCGTGGTGATGATTCCGCAGGTTTCGGTGAGGCCGTATCCGGTGTTGGGCCGCGTGCTGCCGCGGCGCTCCTCGATCTTGTCCACCAGGTCGGGCTGAAACGCCGCGCCGCCGCCGCCCAGGATCTTGAGGCTCGACGTGTCGTGCGCGTCGAGATCGGGGTGGGCGAGGATCTCGCGCGTCATGGTCGGAACGCCCGTGAAGTTGGTGACCTTCTCCCGCTCGATGAGCCGCAGCGCGTCGCCGGCGTCCCACTTGTACATGAACACGAGGGTTCCGCCCGCAGCGGTGACGCTGTACGCCACGCAGTTGTTCGCGGTGACGTGGAAGAGTGGAGTCGTGACGAGCGAGACGATCCGCGGTGGCGCCCCGACCGGGAGCGCCTCGTTGCCGGCGAGGGCGCGGGCGCGTTTTCCCACCGTGTCCCAGAACGCGATGCTCAGCAGGTTGGCGACGCAGCCGCGGTGCGTGAGCTGTGCGCCCTTCGGGCGCCCGGTCGTGCCCGAGGTGTAGAAGATGCAGGCGTCGGAATCCGGGTCGATCACCGGCTCGGGAGCCGGACCTCCGTGCCCCAGGAGATCCGAAAACGGCACGGCGCTCGCCGAGGCAGTCGGCGGCAGGCGCACACCGATCGCCGTGAACGGCGGCAGCGCGCTTCGCCGGGTTTCGAGACGCTCCAGCCGCTCGGCGTCGCACACGACCACCTTCGGTGCGGAATCTTCGACCGCGTAGGCCAACTCCGGGGCGGTCCACCAGGCGTTCATGCCGACGGCGGTCGCGCCCATCGAGAGCGTGGCCCAGTAGACGAGCAGCCACTCCGGGTAGTTGCGCATGGCGATCGCAACCCGGTCGCCCGGCGCGACCCCCTGAGCAGCGAACCACCCGGCGATGGCGGCCACGTCGCGGTGCGCTTCTTCGTAAGTCCAGCGCTCCTCTCCGTAGACCAGGTAGTCGCGTTCGCCGTGGGCGTGCGAGGCGCGCCACACGTCCCGGACGGAATTCGGTGCCGAGGCATAGGTGCGCAGCAGCGTGCCGCGGACCGGAACCTCGACGATCTCGAAGGCTCCACCGGGGCCGGTCAGTTCATTCCAGGCTTTGCGAAGTTCTTCGTACATCGGCTGACTTGCAGGGTACTGGCGGAGAGGGTGGGATTCGAACCCACGGATGAGCAAGCCCATCACCTGATTTCGAGTCAGGCCCGTTCAACCGGACTCCGGCACCTCTCCGCTGGACGGCAGGCTAGCAGCGCCGAGAGTGATGCTCGATAGGGAAGTCGACGACGAGTTCCATCCGAGCGCTCCGGCTCGCAGCGCCTGGCGCTCGGGCGGTGCCGCGGTGCGCGGTCCTGGCACCCGCCCACGACCGCTAGTCCTTTTTCGGGAACCCTGCGGCCCAGGCGGTGCCCTCGCCGCGTTCCGAGCGCTCGCTTTCGTGCTCCTCGATGGCCTTCGAGATGCCCCCCATCATCGCGCCAATGAACCGGCTGCTGTTCTCGTGGGCCCAATCCAGGCTTGCGGCGCGTCCGTGGTTGCTGTCGTTCACGGCCGGTGCAACGTAGCGGGCGAAGAGTTCGTAGCTTCGGAGCGTTGCCTCCGGGCTCGCGCAGTTGTGACCGAGCAGCAGCAACGATCCGAAGCCGCCCGATTGTTTTTCGAGCCGCTCGATCTCGGCCACCATGTCGTCCGGTGTTCCGAGCGTGAGCTTTCCGAAAATAACGAGCCCGTTGCCGGTCCACTCGTCGAGCATCGCGTCGGTCGAATGGGCGTAGGGCGGGAGCCCTCCGCCGAGGCGTTCCTGGTAGCGGGCAAGGCGCAGGGTGCCGTGCTCCATGTCGGCGCGGGCCTGTTCTCGCGTCTCCGCCAGGTGCATCGGCACGACGAGCCGCCAGTTGCGGCGGTCGACCGGTTGTCCGTGCTCGCGCGCCTTCTCCTCGCACACGGCCCAGTGCTTCGGAAGCTGGTCGAAGGCTCCCGGCAGGCTCGCCGCCAGGGAAAGCAACCCGGTGCCGTGGGTGCCGGCCGCCCGCGCACCCGTCGGCGAAATGGCCCCGGCCACCGCGACCTCGAGCATCGGATCCGAGAACGGGGGAAGCTGAAGCCGCGCTTCGCGCAGGTCGAACCAGTCGGTCTTGCGGGTCACGACCTCGCCCCGCAGCAGGGCGAGGATCACCTCGAGTGACTCGTTCATGCGCCGCCGTTGCTCCGAGACCTCCAGCCCGAGCATGAAGGCGTCGGTCGGGAGCTGCCCCGGCCCGACTCCCAGCATGGCGCGTCCCCGCGTCTGGTGGTCGAGTTGGAGCATACGGTCGGCCACCATGAAGGGGTTGTGGTAGGGGAGCGAGACCACGCCGGTCCCGAGACGGATCCGCTGGGTGCGCGCGGCTGCGTGGGCGATGAAGAGTTCGGGGGAGCCGATGATTTCGTAGCCGGCGGAGTGGTGCTCTCCGATCCAGGCCTCGTGGTAGCCGAGTCTTTCGAGGTGCTCGACGAGCCCGAGGTCCCGGTGGATCTGCTCGGTAGGATCCTCGTCGTCCGGGTGGAAAGGTGCCAGGAAGACACCGAATCGCTTGCGGTTCATTGGGAAGCCTCCGAAGCGGCGCCCGCGCTGCGGGGCAGGCCATTCTACGCACCCCCGTCCTACGGGGTGGGCGGAAAACGCGGCTGAAATCCGCTAACCTGCGCGCCTTCACCAGGAGACACGTTGGCGCGAGACGACTTGATCCAAGCGGTTGGCACCGTCGAGAAGATCCTCGGCGGAGGTCGCTACAAGATCACGCTGGAGGCCGGGCAGGTCGTGACGGCGCAGCTCTCGGGTCGCATGCGCCGCTTCCGCATCCGGGTGATCCCCGGTGACCGGGTCCAGGTGGGTGTCTCTCCGTACGACCCGACACACGGCTTCATCACGTTCCGCCTGCGCGAAGGCCAGATGCAGGCAGGCTAGAGCGCAGTGCGCGCTCTGGAGATGCGGGCTTGGGATCGTTGGAACCGCATCCGCCTGGCGTTTCTGCGCACGCGCCACAGCGGGCTCGACATCGACCCGCACGCGAGTTCCAACTTCGCGGTGGCCCGGTACAACCTGGCTCCCGACTGCACGCTGCGCATTGCGGCCGGCGCGGTGACCGAGCGCATTCCCGGGCGTCTCCACTTCGTGCTCTTCCCCGGTGCGCGGGTCGAAGTCGCCGAGCGCGCCTGGCTGCGCACCGAGGTCGGCGATGTCCACATCGTGGTTTTTCCGGGGGCGCGGATGGTCCTGGGGCCCGAGTGCCTCGTCAACGGCTGTCACCTGAGCGCGAAGAGCGAGGTCCGCCTGGCGCGGGGTGCGATGGTGGGACCGGGCAGCCGCGTCTTCGACTCCGACCAGCACGACCTCGACGACGCGCGCCCCGAGCGCAGTCAACCGGTTTCGATCGGTGAATACGTCTGGGTCTCGAGCGACTGCCTGGTGCTGCGGGGGGCGTCCATCGGAGCCCACAGCATCGTGGGGGCGGGCTCTGTCGTGACGGGAGAGGTCCCGCCGCACACGCTGGTCTACGGCCGCCCCGCGCGTGCGCACGGGAAGGTCGGGGACCGCTCGAAGGCGCATTGAAGCGGAAAGACGGCGGACCATGGGCATACGGATTGCGCTCTTCGGGCAAGCGGCCTTCGGCCGGGACGTCTTCGAGCGTCTCGTGGCGCGGGGCCACGCGGTGGTGGGCGTCTACACCCCCCCCGAGACCCGGCGCCCCGACCCGCTGGCCGAGGCGTCGCGCGAGCACGGCGTCCGCCTGCACCAGGTGAAGCACTTCCGGCGCCGCAGGGGTGACGGTTTCGAGCCCATCGCGCATCGGATCGACGAGTACCGGGCGCTCGACGCCGACCTGAACGTGTTGGCCTTCGTGACGGCGATCCTGCCGCCCGAGATCGTCGACGCTCCCCCGCGCCGTTCGCTCTGCTTCCACCCGTCGCTCTTGCCCCGTTATCGGGGTGGCAACGCCCTGGCGTGGCAGATCATCCGGGGCGAGCGGGAGTCGGGGGTCACGGTTTTCCAGCCCGACGCCGGCGTCGATACCGGCCCCATCGTGGTCCAGAAGGGCGGCGTGTCGATCGAGGCCCAAGACACCGCCGGGAGCCTGTACTTCGAGAAGCTCTATTCCCTGGGCGTCGACGCCGTCGCGGAGGCGGTGGACGCGGTGGCGGCTGGGACGGCCCGGTTCGCGCCGCAGGACGAGGCCCTGGCGAGCTTCCAGGGCCTGGTGGGCGATTCCGACGCGCGCGTCGACTGGTCGCGCCCGGCGGTGGAGGTCGACCGGCTGCTGCGCGGCTGCGACCCGCAGCCGGGCGCCTGGGCCCTGCTCGGGGGCGATTCCGTGCGCCTGTTCGACTGCCGACTCGCGGGTGAGAGCGCCGATGCGCCCCCCGGCAGCGTCCTCGGCTTCGAAGACGGCGCGGCGCACGTGGCCGCGGCGGGGGGGTGCCTGCGGGTGGGCCGGGTGCGCGTGGGCGACGGTCCCAAGCAGCCCGCTCGGGACGGATTGGTTCTGGGCAGCCGCCTCTGTTGACAATCGGCTGAAATGCCTCAACTTTCCTGCCCTCCCTGCCGATTGGATGCCCCCGGTGGCCAATGCGCCGCCGGCTCGCCCGCGAAGAGCTGGAGAGCAAAATTCGCCCGCTGTTCCCGAGGGGAGCGGCGTGGCACGAGAGACCCTGACCATGGTGGATATTTCGAAGATCCGGAACATCGGCATCAGTGCCCACATCGACTCCGGCAAGACCACGCTGACCGAGCGCGTGCTGTACTACACCGGCAGGATCCACGCGATCCACGAGGTGAAGGGCAAGGACGACCGCGGCGCGACCATGGATTCCATGGAACTCGAGAAGGAGCGCGGCATCACGATCCAGAGTGCCGCGACCCAGTGCTCGTGGGACGGATACACGGTCAACATCATCGATACGCCGGGGCACGTCGACTTCACCATCGAGGTGGAGCGCGCGCTGCGGGTGCTCGACGGTGCGGTGCTGATCCTCTGCGGCGTGGCGGGCGTGCAGTCTCAATCGATGACGGTCGACCGGCAGATGCGCCGCTACAAGGTTCCGCGGCTCGCCGTCATCAACAAGCTCGACCGCTCGGGTGCGAATCCGCACCGGGTGACACAGCAGCTGCGCGAGAAGCTCGGCCACAACGCCGTGATGATGCAGCTCCCGATCGGTCTCGAGGCCGACTTCCTGGGTGTGATCGACCTCGTCACCATGAAGGCGATCTACTTCGAGGGCGACAAGGGCGAGCACGTGGTCGAGAAGACCATTCCGGACGAGCGGCGCGAAGAGGCCGAGACCGCTCGCGAGATGATGCTCGACGAGGTTTCGATGTTCTCGGTCGACCTGATGGAGGCGATCCTCGAGAATTGCGTCACCGAGGAGCAGATCCACGACGCGGTGCGCATCGGCACACTCTCGATGGACCTGACCCCCGTCTACCTGGTCTCCGCCTACAAGAACAAGGGCGTCCAGAAACTGCTCGACGCCGTCGCGCGTTACCTCCCCGGTCCGGCGGAGATGCACAACACCGCGCTCGACCTGTCGAACGACGAGGCGGCGATTACGGTCGACACGGATCCGCAGAAGCCCCTAGTGGCGCTGGCCTTCAAGCTCGAGGACGGGCGCTACGGCCAGCTCACCTACGTGCGTGTCTACCAGGGTCTCCTGAAGAAGG
>Ga0310342_100000727_pt1 | contig 19223 bp, 14 predicted proteins | sample S15DNA20500_MG_FD_206155 | JGI IMG/M metagenome (GOLD analysis project Ga0310342, IMG submission 206155) | Marine microbial communities from station ALOHA, North Pacific Subtropical Gyre - S1503-DNA-20-500_MG | ecosystem: Environmental > Aquatic > Marine > Oceanic | place: Pacific Ocean: North...
CCATCATCGCGAGCCAGGGAATGACGGGGTAGATCACGATCAGGTGTTCCCCGTAGACCGGCGCCAGCGTGAGGGCCGCGGGGTATGGCACTTCCCCGCCGATCGGTACGAGCGCCGTGGTGACGAGTTCGCCGCCCACGAGCCACGCCAAGCCGCCGACGAGCAACCAGGGGGTCGGGAGGCGGCGCAGCGGGATCATGAAGAGCAGGCTTGCCCCGATCGCGAAGAGCACCTGGAGGATCAACGCGCCGTAGCCCGCGAGCAGGGTGAGCAGCCCCTCCAGGCCCAGGATCACCAGAGCCCGGATCAAGAGATGGCGGTCGAGACTGGCCGCCGAATCGCCCTGGCGCGATCGCTTCTCGATGCTGAGTGCGAGAGAGGTGCCGGTGAGGAAGAGAAACGTCGGCGCGCACAGGTGCGTCACCCAGCGCGTGAAGAAGTCCGCCGCGGGGATCAAGGTTCCCGCGATCCACGCCGGTGCTCCGGTTTCCGGGTTCAGAAGGTACGCCGAGTCTGCGTTGAAGCGGCCCGCGTTCCACATCTCGGACGCGTGGTCGAGCGCCATGAGCAGCATGACCAAGCCGCGCATCCAGTCGATGGCATAGATGCGCTGGCCCGGCTCCACACCGCCAAGGTACCAGGCATCAGGGCTGGACTCAGGTCTCGAGCGCCTTCTCGAGCTTCTCCGTCAGTTCCTCGGGTTCGTAGGGCTTGCGCAGGAACCCGTCGATGTGCTCGGCGGCGAAGCGGTGCGCTGTGCGTTCCTCGCTGTACCCGCTCATCAGGATCACCGGCATCGTGGGGCGCAGGCGGCGGATCTCGCGGAGGGCCTCCTCGCCATCGATGTCGGGCATCACCACGTCGAGGACGACCGCGTCGATCTCGTCGCCCCGGCTCTCGACAGCTTCGATGCCCTCCCGCCCACCGGGCACGGCGATCACCTGGAAGCCCGCCCGCATGAGGAATTCCGCGCCGATTTCGAGCACGGACTCCTCGTCGTCCACGATCAAGACCGTCGCCCGGCGTGCCGCCGGCACGCGCGGCGCGGCCACGGGCTCGGGAACGGCCGGCTCGGAGCCAGCGCGCGGGAAGAGCACACGGAAAGTGGTTCCCTCTCCGGGTTCGCTCTCGACGGTGATGAAGCCCCGATGCCCCTGGACGATGCCGAGCACCGCTGCGAGTCCCAGGCCGCGCCCAGCGCTCCGTGTGGTAAAGAACGGCTCGAAGATACGCTCCCGGGTGGCCTCGTCGATTCCAGAACCCGAATCTTCGACCTCGAGGAAGACGTACTCTCCGGAGGTGGGCCGCGAGGTTCCGATGGGAAACAATTGCTCGCGGATTTCGACCTCGCCGGTTCGCACCGTGAGCCTGCCGGAGCGATCGCCGAGCGCTTCTGCCCCGTTGGTCACGAGGTTCACGACGACCTGCCGAAGCTGGGTATCGTCGCCTTCGATCGGCGGAAGGTCTTCCGCGAGTTCGACGGTGAGTACGTTCCGGTTCGGGACCGAAGCCTCGAGCAGATCTGCCGTGGCGTGAACGAGCCGCGACAGATCGGTCGGCTTGAGCGAGAACGGCGTCATGCCGGAATAGGTGAGCATCTGTTCGGTCAGTCCGGCCGCGTGCCGTGCCGCGGAACGTATCCGGGCGAACCGCCGGGCGATCTCGGAGTCGGGATCTGTATCCGTCAGGGCGAGCGAGCTGTTGCCGAGGATCACGTTGAGCAGGTTGTTGAAATCGTGGGCGATGCCGCCGGCCAGGACGCCGAGACTCTCGAGCCGCTGCACCGCGCCGAGGTGCGCTTCGAGCTTTTGGCGCTCCGTTTCCGCGCGTTTGCGTTCGCTGACGTCGCTGCTGGCCCCGACCACCCGGATGACCTCGTCGTCTTGGCTGCGTTCGGCGATGAGGCAGTTGTGGATCCAGCGAATCTCGCCGTTCTTCGTGACGATCGCGACCTCGAAGTCCTCGCGGCTGCCCGAGAGCGCAGCCCCGATCCGTTCGGCTGCGACGCGCTGGTGCTCGGGACCCTGCATGATGCCCCAGCCCTTTTGCTCCAAGTCGCTTCGCGTGAAGCCCGTGATCCGGGTGAATGCCTCGGTCACCCACTCGATCTCGATCGAGCCGTCCGTCCGTAGCTGGAAGCCGTAGCTGAAGTCCGAACTCAGTTCTGAGACCGCGCGGTAGTGCTCGCGGCTCGCGCGCAGCTCCTCCTCGGCCAGTCGCCGCGCCACGACCTCGCGTTCCAGGTCGTGGACGGCCGCGACGAGCTGAGCGGTGCGGTCCTCGACCCGTTGCTCGAGCGTGTCGTGAGACCGTCGGAGCGATTGCTGCTGTTCGTGGCTTTCCGTCACATCGCGTGCCACACCGACCAGGCGGAGGTCGCCGGCCGCGCTGCGGAAGGCGTGCAGGTTCGACTCGAGCCATCGCCACGATTCGTCGCGGTGCTGGCAGCGTGCGCGGACCGTAAACGTGTCGGACGTCTCGAACGCGGTGGCCACCGCCTGCTGCACGCGTTGCTGATCCTCGGGGTGGATCCCGAACTCGGCGGACGTTCCCGCGTAGTCCGACGGTTCGAAGCCGAGGGTCTGCTTCACGGAGTCGCTGATGTAGGTTACGCGCCACTTCGCGTCGAGTTCGAAGGTCACGTCCCCGGTGTACTGGGCCAGCACCGCGAAGCGTTGCTCGCTTTCTCGAAGCGCTTGCCGTGCCCGTTGACTCTCGCGCTCGAGTTCGCCCCCGTGCTTTCGGGTGTAGTGGCCGGCTGCGGTGACCTGGAATCCGAACGTGACGAGCCCCACCAGGGGCCATCCGAAGACCATCGACTCCGGGAAGGCCCCCTTCCAGAAGTACGCCAGCGAGGTGGTCCCATCGAGCAGCGCGACGGCGACGAAGGTGAATGGCAGGATCTTCTGGCTCGGAGTGGCTCCAGGGCTCCGGCCCACCTGGAAGACCAAGTAGGCTGCCGCGAGCTCCACCGCAGGCTCCCCGATCGTGCTGAGGACGTGGCCCGCGTCGGGAAAGCTCTGGCCCAGGGCCCCGCGCAGCAACCCGAAGCCGAGGCCGGCGGGCAGCAGCCAGACGGGTACGCGCCGGTCCGTGTAGGCCAACGCCCCCGCGAGCAGGAAGGCGGGCAGCAGCGGCGAGAGCAGCTGCGCCGGCAAGTGCACCCAGGAAACGTTTCTGGTGAAGACCATCAGCGCCATGACGGCGCCGATGACGAGCCAGCCCCACGCCCAGAGGACCGCCGGGTTGGTGTTGCGGCGCAGGCTCCACACGAGCCCGCCGACGCCCAATAGGAGCAGGCAGAGCACCAGCTCGGCCACGGTATCCTCCAGCAAATCCGGGGAGTGATACCCCCCCTGCATCATCCACTTGCCGGACCCCCGGGGTCAAGCGGATCCCTGGGATGCTACTCGGCCCGCAGTGCCTCGACTGGGTGGAGCTGTGCTGCGCGTTGCGCCGGCAAGACGCCTGCGACCACGCCGGTAACGGCGCTCAGGGCCAGCGCTGCCACGACGTACTCCGGGGGCGTGTACAAGGGAAGGCCCGGGACCGCCAGCCGGACGGCGAGGGCGATGCCGAGCCCGCCGACGACACCGAGCGCGCCACCCAGGAGGGTCAGCACCACGGCTTCGAAAAGGAAGAGTCCGTGGATCTCGCGCGCGGTGGCGCCGACGGCCCGCAGCAGGCCGATTTCGCCCACCCGCTCGCCCACGGTGATCCACATCATGGTGAAGACGCCGATCGCGCCCACCAATAAGGAAATGCCCGCGATGGCGGCCACGACCGCGGTGACCGCATCCATCACCCGGTGGAAGACGCTGAGCATCTCGGTCTGGGTGGTGAGTGTGAAGTCCTCGCGACCGTCGTGGCGATCGATCAGCAGGTTGCGCACGCGCGTGGCCACGTTCTCGGATAGGCCCTCGTGCGCGAAGGAGACGTCGATCTCCTGGAGTTCGTCGAGGTTGAACATGCGCATCGCCGTGGCGACGGGAACGTAGGCGGCGTCGTCGAGATCCATGCCCATGATCGTCCCCTTCGGGGCCATCACGCCGATCACGCGGAGCCGGGTGTCGGCGACGCGCACGAAGCGGCCCAGCGCGTTCTCCTCTCCGAAGAGTTCACGCTTGAGCCTGGGTCCGAGCACCGCCACCAACGATCCGCGCCGCGGGTCACCCCCCGGCAGGAAGGAGCCCTGGCCGATCTGGAATTTCAGCACCTCAGGCATCTCGGGTGTGGCCCCGTAAACGAACACGCTCCGGCCCCGTGAGTTTCCTGCGACCCGCGCCTGACCGAGGGTGATGGGCGCCACGCTATCGACGCCGCGAACGCGCCCAATCGCCTCCGCGTCGTCGAGCGTGAGCTTGTGCGTCGTGCCGCCGAAAATGCCCGGGATGCCGACCGTGTCGACCTTCCCCGGATTGATCCCGAGAATGTTCGTGCCGAATTGGGTGAACTGCGCGAGCATGTAGCGCCGCGTGCCCTCGCCGATGGAGGTGAGGAGGATGACGGCGGCGATGCCGATGGCGACGCCGAGGACCGAGAGCATGGACCGCAGGCGATGGCTGCGCACCGCGCCGATTCCGAGCTCGAGATAGCCCGCCGTGTCCACGTTCACCTCCCCGCCAGTGCTTCCACGGGATCGAGACCCGTGGCGCGGCGCGCGGGCAGTACACCGAAGAGCGCGCCCACCGCCACCGAGAGCACCAACACGCTCACCACCGCCCAGGCCGGCGGTGATGCCGGAAACGCCGGATAGAGCGCAACGAAGCCGCGCACGAGTCCCCAGCCGAGGCCGAGACCGACGAGCGCCCCACTGAGCGAGAGCAGCACCGCCTCGGCAAGGAAGAGGCGCTGCACCTGGCGGCCCGTTGCGCCCACGGCCTTGAGCAGACCCACCTCCGCCGTGCGTTCGGAAACCGAGACGAGCATGAGGTTCATCACCCCGAGACCCGCTACCGCGAGCGAGATCGCCCCGATGCCGGCCACCGCGAGCGTGAGCGCCATGAGAATCTCGTTCAGGGAACCCACCACCGCGTCCTGGGTGATCGCCGTGACGTCCTCTTCGCCGTGGCGATCGGCCAGGAGAGCGAGCACCCGCTCCTGCATCGACTCGAGGTCCGAATGCGCACCCACCTCGATCAGGATCTGGAAGAGCGAGGTCGAGTCGAAGATTCGCATTCCCGTGGCCACCGGAACCAGCACCAGGTCGTCGATGTCGAGGTCGAGTTGACGGCCCCTGGGTGCGAGTTGTCCGATTACCCGCACGCGCCAGTCTCCGATGCGAACGACGCGCCCGATCGGGCTCTCGGCCGGGAAGAGCTCGCGTGCGACCTTGGCTCCCAGGACCGCGACCGCTGCGCCGCGTTCGAGATCCGCGGGCGGCAGGAAACTACCCGCAGCCACCTGCAAGCGCCGGACGTCCAGGAAGTCGGATGTGCTGCCGACGACAACCACCTGGCGGCGGCGCTCGCCATTCGCGACGGTGTCGTTTCCCATGGCGATCGGAACGACGAGTCGCGAACCGTGGACATCGCGCGCTACGGCGCGGACATCGTCCAGTGTGAGGTCGTTGGGAACGCCGCCTGCGCCGAAAAAGCCCCCGGTAGTCTCGTTCTTCCCGGGCACCACGATCAGGAGATTCGTACCCAAGGAGGCGAATTCTCGGCTCACGTAGCGCCGCGCGCCCTCTCCTACGGAGGTCAGCACCACCACCGACGCGACGCCCACCGTGACGCCCAGCATAGAGAGGGTGCTTCGCCGTCGATGGCGGGTGAGCGCCGTCCAGGAAAACGCCAGCACGTCTGCCGGTCTCATGCGCTGGACTCGAGCAGTGTGTCGGGCCGGAGCTCGCGGCCGAGCACGCGCTGGACGATCTCGCCGTCGCGCAGGACGAGCACGCGGTCCGAGCGCCGTCCGATGTTCGGGTCGTGGGTCACCACGATGAGGGTCAGGCCTTCGGCGTTCATCCGCTCGAGGAGCTGCATGATCTGTTCGCCGTTGGCGGTGTCGAGATTGCCGGTGGGCTCGTCCGCGAGGAGCACGTGCGGACGCATCACGGTGGCGCGCGCGATGGCCACGCGTTGGCACTCGCCCCCCGAGAGTTCGTTGGGCCGGTGGCCGGACCGCTCCGCAAGGCCGACCTCATCGAGGGCAGTCGATACTCGCGCGCGCCGTTCCTCCTCCGGTACGCCTGCCAGCAGCATGGGAAGCGCGACGTTCTCGTCGGCGGTGAGTCGCCCGATGAGGTGGAACGATTGGAACACGAACCCGATCTCGTGGCGCCGCACTTCGGAGAGTGCGTCGGCCGAGAGCTGTCCCACTTCGCGGCCGCCGATGCGATAGCTGCCGGCGGTGGGTCGATCGAGGCAGCCGAGGATGTTGAGCAGCGTCGACTTGCCAGAGCCCGAAGGTCCCATCACGGCCAGGTACTCGCCCTCCGGGATGCGGACCGAAACGTCTTTGAGTGCGAGCAGGGGCGTTTCGCCGACCGGATAACTGCGCTGCACCCCGTCGAGTTCGATCATCGGGGCGCCCGAGGCGCTCAAGGCTCCTCCCCCGCCTCGTTCTCGATGTGCACGCGCGCGCCGGGCTTCACCTCCACGCGGCCCAGCGTGGTCACGACCAATTCGCCGTCTTCCAGTCCGCTTCGGACCTCCGAGTACTCCCAGTTGCGCAGACCGATCTCCACCGGGCGCTCCTCGAGCGTCCCGTCGTTGGGCACCAGCACGCGGCTACCTTCCAGCAGTGCCGCGGTGGGAATACGCAGCACCCGCTCCCGCACCTCTTGCACGACCTCGACGTCCGCCGAGGTTCCGGGCAGGAATTCCGATGCGACGGCCTCGTCGTCCAGCTCGACCTCGATCTCGACCGTCCGGTTCTGGGCTTCGAGGTCGAGGACGTAGGGTGCGACGCGCACGACGCGACCCGGAAAGGACTGCCCCGGCCGCGAGTCCACCGTCACGATGGCGCGCTGGTCGACGCGGATCTTCGCGGAATCGACCTCGTCCATCGGCGCGCTCACGTAGACCGAGGCGGGATCCAGGACGTCGACGATCGCGGGTGCCGTGAGCAGCGGAGGCGAGGGTGTGACCCACTCGCCGATCTCGACGTTTTGCTCCGCGATCACGCTGTCGAAGGGCGCGCGGACGGCGTACTTCGCGAGCTCCTCGTTCGCCGCGAAGATGCGCGTCTGCGCCCGTTCGACCTCGGCTCGCAGCGCGGTGCAGGAGGCCTTTGCGGCCTCGTAGGCGCTCTGGAGCGCGTCGAGGATGTCGGCGGAGACGATCGCCTGCTCCGCGAGCGTGCGTTTGCGCTCGAACTCGCGGGAGGCGCGATCGCGGCCGATGCAGGCCTCTTTCGCGTGCGCGCGAGAGACCTGGAGACCCTCTTCGGCGAGAGCGAGCTGTGACCTCGGCGTTGCGTCGGCCAGGCGCACCAGGACGTCGCCGGCCGCGACCCGGTCTCCTTCCCGGTAGCGGAGCTCGACGATGCGTCCGCCCACCTCCGCCGATAGCCTGGCGCGCCGGCGCGCGCGAACCGTGCCGGCCTTGCTATTCGTGATGGTGGCCTCGACCCGGGCGATTTCAACGGGCGCCACCTGAACGGGGACGGGGTCGGGCCGCAGCACGGTGAAGCGAAGCACGACCGCCAGGCCCACGGCGAGAAGGAGAAGCCTGGGAAGCCACCTGCGCATGTGTCCTCGTTCTGCAGCGCGCGCGGGGAGCATAGCGCGATGGCGTGCACAGGACCCTTCCAGTCGATTCCCCAGCGCCGGTCCCCATCGCGATTCACGCGGTCGACCCCGCGCGGGGTGCGCCTACCGATCGTCACCGTCTGTGCGAGTTCCGAGCAGTCGCCCCGCGCTCGAGTTTCCCGGCAAGAGACCCGGGAGCCGCCTGTTCGGACGCGAGCACCAGTGTCTGCCAGGCGTCGAGGACCGCGACCGGGCGAGGCGCGGCAACGGGTTGGGGGGTCCGCCGCAGTGAGAAGTAACGTCGCCGCGAGGATTTCTAGTCGACCCGCCAGCGCCCGTCCACGTCGCGACACGCGGTGCCGTAGGCGCGCTGGGTGCGTCCGCCGATCGTCACTGTCTGGGAGAACTCGCGGCAGTACCCGGTATCGAGCTCGGCGGTGTGGGTGGGGGTGAGCGAGCCCGAGTGCCCGTTGTCGGGGTTGTACCAGGTGGAGGCGCGGCCCGACGGGTGATACTCGAGGCCCTGCTGAAAGCTCGCGGCTGCGTAGCGGCGGTCCGCGCGGTCGAGTGAGTCGCCGACCGCGCCCCCGAAGAGCCCGCCGAGCAGCACGCCCGCCGCGATGGCATCGCCCTTGCCGCCGCTTGCGGCCGAGGCGATGAGGCCGCCGGCGGCCGCTCCGGTGAGGGCCCCGATCTGGGCGCGAGGCCCCGGCTGGTAGTAGGGGCCGGCGCACGCGCCGAGCACGCTGGCGAGCGCCGCGCACACCGCCACGCTGCGCAAGCGGGTCCGCAAGACGTCGATGCCGATCATGTCCACACCTCTCGTTCCCGGGGCCGCAGAGGGCCCTCCATCCCTTGATCTGGTGTCGGGTGTGGAGCTTCAACACCGGCCGGGATCGGCCGGAGCGATCATCGTGATCCGAAAGCCTCGCGACCGGGGGGCGGGCCCTCGAGGGGTTGCTTCAGCTCCGCCTCGGAAACCCCGTCGTGGAAGCGCCGGACCAGCTCGGCGGGGTCGAAGACGACGCCGATCGGGTTGCGGGCGAACTGCTCGCTCTCGAAGAAGGCGTCCTGGTCTTCCCGGCGCTCGAAAACGTCGATCTGCAGCTCCACCCGGTTGCCATCGGGGTCGTCGTAGTAAAGAGAGAGGGTAGGGCCGTGGTGGATCGGCAGCGCCGGCGTGACGCCGAGATCCGCCAGCCGCTCGTAGGTGTGCACCAGGTCGCCCAGTGTCGCGTAGCTGAAGGCGATGTGATCCACACCGACGGCGTTCTTCGGACGCTCCTCCAGCCCGGGAATTCCGGCAATCGCGATGCGATGGTGCTCGTCGTCGTACGTCATGAAGCAGATGAACGGGTTCTCGAACACGGGCTTTGCCTCGAGCAGCGTTCGGTACCAGTCGACCAGCTCTGCGTAGCGCTCGGGCGTCGTGCGGACCACGCAGTGGGCGAACCGCGCCGGCGCCACCTTCCCGCGGTCGGCGGCCGTGCGGGGGAAATTCGGCGTCATCGACTCTCCTCCGGTGCGCCCGAGAGTATGGCATCCCGGGATGGTAGGGTGGTGGGGCGGTGGTCTGCGTCGCCGTCCACGGTCCCGCAGCCGACACGCGCGAGGACATCCGGGACACGTACGGCCCACTGCGCTGAACGCGAACGGGGGATGCAGAATGGAATACCGGCACATCGAGCTTTCCGAAGAAGAGGGCCCCGTCGCGGTGATCACCATGGGCCGCCCGGAGCAGCGCAACGCACTTTCGGAGGCGCACCTGCGGGAGTTGCTCGACGCGATTCACGCGATCGGAGCGGGGGAGGCCCGCGGTGTGATCCTCGCGGCGCGGGGGCCCGTCTTTTCGGCGGGCCACGACTTCCGCGACATGGACGGGCGCGACCTGGAGGACATGCGGCGGCTTCTCGGGGTGTGCGCCGAGGTGATGCGCGGCATACGGGCGCTTCCGCAGGTGGTGATCGCGCAGGTCGAGGGCCTGGCGACGGCCGCGGGCTGCCAACTCGTTGCGAGCTGCGACCTCGCGGTGGCAGGAGACTCGGCGCGCTTCCAGGTGCCCGGTGGCGCCGGGGGCTGGTTCTGCACCACACCGGGGGTCGCGTTGGCCCGTGCCGTGAGCCACAAGCACGCGCTCGAGATGCTGCTCACGGGCGATCCCATCGACGCCGCGACGGCCCAGGCCTGGGGTCTCGTGAACCGCGTGGTGCTCGATTCCGAGGTGCCGGTGGCCACGCGCGAACTGCTTGCCCGGGCGACGCGTGGCAGCGCGGAGTCGAAGGCGCTGGGCAAGCAGGCCTTCTACCGCCAGGTCGATCTCGACACGGTCGGCGCATACGACTACGCGTCCGAAGTAATGGCCGCTGCGTCGCAGACGCCGTCCGCCCAGGAGGGGCTGCGCGCCTTTCTCGAAAAGCGCAAGCCGCGCTTCGACTAGGGAGCCTTCGTACGGTCGGGGTGCGGCCTCGGGCCGCTTCAGTCCGCAGTCGCCTGAGGCAGGGGGTGGGCGCGCACGTTCACCGGGATCGTGCTCATGCGCGGGATTCCCGTGTAGGGATCGTAGTCGCGCTCGACGGGCGAGAGGCGGCCGGTGTTGCTTCCGATCTCGCGCACCCGGGCGTCGTTCTCGGTGCCCGGGGCATCGCCGAATGCGTGCGGCATCGACACCACGCCCCGCCGCAGCCCGGACTCGGACTCGGCAACCCCCAGGATCGACGCGTGATCGGACTCGATTTCCACCACGTCTCCCGGAGCGACGCCGAGATCGCGAAGGTCGTCGGGGTGCATGAAGGCCGGGTTGTAGCGGTACTTGCGCGTCAGGCGGGGGATGTCGCGGCCCGCAGAGTTGTGGACATCGAGGAGCCGCCGGCAGAGCAGCCGGAACGCGAAGTCCGGGTGGCGGTCGTCGGGCTCTCCGGCGACCTCGGCGAGTTCGCCGAGCATCACCGGGTTCGCGAGGTCGAGCCTCGTGTCGCAGTCCGCGGGCTTCGGCGCGACGACGCTCGGCGGATCGTCGAAGACCCGGCCGTGCGGGTGGCGCTTCACCTCTTCGAGCGGGACGCGCGAGCCTCGGGTGAGTGCCTCGAAGAGCTCGTCGGTGCTGGGCTTGTTCTCCATGTCGAGCGCCGTCTTCTCGGGCGCCTCGCTCTGGGGTCCCCAGGAATACGAGGACTGGATCGTGAGCGGGAGACCCGTGCGCTGCGCCATGCCGTAGAAGAACTCCCATTCCTCGATCAGGTCGGAGCCGTCCGGCGGCTCGACGAGCTTCGGCGTGTACTGCGCGTAGGGAACCCCGTAGCCCATCGAGTAGGGCACGAGCGTTTCCGCCGGCAGCGACATGCCCGGCTGCTCGAGGGAGAGCTTCGGCGCCACGACGTAGTGTGCGAGCTTTCCGGTTGCGGACATCTTGATGTCGAAGGTGACGAGTAGTTCGAGCGCTTGCATCGCTGCGTAGGTCTTGAGCTGATCCGGCCACGCAGCCATCGGGTTTCCGCCCAGGCAGAAGAGGGCCTTCACCTGGCCCTCGCCGGGAAGCAGGATTTCGTCGGCGAGGGCTGCGGTCGGGAGGCCGGCGGCCGTGTCCGCGAATCCGCGCACGCGGAGCTTTTCTCCGAAGCCCCAGCCCGGGCGCGGCGGCAGCGGCATCGCCGCGGCCTCGACCGCGGGCAGCAATGCCCCCGGGTTGTGAAGCTTTTCTCCGGCCCGGAGCCAGCGGCCACAGAGCGTGTTGAGGCAGATCAGCAGGTATTCGGTGAGATTCCCGCGGCCCGACATGTTCGGTCCGGTGCCCGCGTTCGCGCAGCCGCGACGGCCGCCGGCGAAGACCCGTGCGGCGCTCACCAGCGCGTCGCGAGGCACGTCGGCGCGCCGCTCGACGGCTTCGGGCGTGAAGGGCGCCACCGCGCGGCGCAGGGCGTCGAGGCCCGCGGCGTTGTCCGAAACGAATTCCTCGTCGTAGAGCCGCTCCTCGATCACGATGCGCAGGATGCCGGCCAGGATCGTGGGGTCTTCGCCGGGCCGCCCCTGGAGGTGCACCGCGGCCCGCTTTGCCGCGTCGCTGCGCCGGGGATCGATCACGATGAGCTGCATGCCGCGCTTCAGCGCGTCGTCCAGGTGCCAGGCGGGGTTGTAGACCGGGATTCCGATCGACTTCGATACGGTGGGGTTGGCGCCGACCAGCATCCAGGTGTCGGCGTCCTCCCAGCGATGCGCGCCGGCGCCCCAGGATCCGTGCAGGGCGGGTGCCACCATCTTTCCCGGTTGGTCGATCGTGGCGCTGGTGAAGCGCATCGGGGAGCCGATTGCGTCCATCCAGGCCAGCGCCACCGGGGCCGCCGCTGGGTACGGGAACGAAAAGGTGCCGGTGTAGAGCGCAACGGACCGCGGTCCGTGGCGTTCCAGCATCGTCTGGACCTGCTCCGCGACCTCGTCGATCGCCTGCTGCTGCGCAATGGGGGCGTGGCTGCCGTCGGGCTGTCGCTTCATCGAGTGCAGGAGCCGTTGCGGGTTCGCGTGTTGCTCCGGTAGCGAACGGCCCTTCGGGCAGACGTAGCCGTGGTAGATCGGGTTTTCGGGGTCGCCCACCACGCGGGTCGGGCGCCCGCCTTCGACGTCGACGAGGATCGCGCAGTGGGCGTGGCAGAAGCGGCAGATCGAAACGTGGGTGGTCGTCATGGCGGGCTCCGGTCCTCAGGGTGTGGGTCCGCTGCGGATGACGCCGCGCGCGCGCAGGTCCTCGATTTCCGCAGTGTCCATTCCCAGGTCCCCGTTCAGGATGGCGTCGGTGTGCTGCCCGAGCGTGGGCCAGCGCTCGGTATCGGCCTCGGGGGTCTCCGAGAGCTTGATCGGGTTGCCGACGATCAGTAACGGGTCGCCGCCGTCCGGGCGCTCGACTTCGACGAGCATGTCGTGGCTTTGAACGTGGGGGTTCGCGATGATGTCCTCGGGTCCGAGGCACGGCCCCGCCGCGACGCCGCGGCCGCAGAACTCCGCGCACGCCTCGAGCTTCGTGCGCGTCGAGGCCCAGGCTTCGATCGCCGGTCGCACGACGTCCTCCAGTTGCTCGCTCCACCCGTGGCGCGTGGCGAAGCGCTCGTCCTCGAGCCATTCGGCGTGTCCCAGCGTTTCCGCGACGAGCGCGAGTTGGTGATCGCGCGCGGCCTGGAGCACGAACCAGCCGTCCTTGGCCTTGAAGGGGGCGACGATGCCGGACGCGCGGCCCTTGCGGCCGCGGATCCCCATCGACCAGAAAAAGGGCACGATGTCGGCCATGGCCACCATGGCGTCGAACATGGCCACGTCGACGTGCTGCCCGCGGCCGGTTCGGTCGCGCTGGCGCAGTGCCGCGAGCATGCCGATCGCCGCGAAGAGCGACGAGCCGATGTCTCCGAGCGCGCCCGCGGCTCCGGGCCGCGGAGGCTCGTGCTCGCGGCGCGCCGATTCGAGGAAACCGCCCATGGCCTCGGCCACGATGGCGTAGGCGGGCCACGACGCGAACGGCGATTCCCCGAGGTTCCCGAACCCCGAGACCGAGACGAAGATCAAGCCGGGGTGGAGCTTCGAGAGTTCCGAATACCCGATGCCGAGCCGGTCCATCGTACCCGGCTTGAAATTCTCGCCGACCACGTCGTATTGGGGCACGAGCCGCTTGAAGAGGTCGACTCCGTCCGGCTGCTTGAGATCGATGCAGACGCTCTTCTTGTTCAAGCTGTTGCGCAGGTAGGTCGCCCCGACGCGCTCGCCGTCCACGTCTTCGACGAAGGGCAGCGCCCCGCGCGCCGAGTCGCCGCGGACGGGGTGTTCGACCTTTACCACCTCGGCGCCGAGCCGCGCGAGGAGTTGCGTTGCGTAGGGCAGGGCCTGCATCTGCTCGACTGCGAGCACGCGGATGCCGTCGAGGGGACGGCCGAAACCGGGCGCGTTCATCGGGACACCTCCAATCGAGCTTCGCTGCGGGAGGTCACCTGGCTCTGGATGCGACCGGTGCTCCGGCTCTGCAGCAGGGCTCACCAGCCCGCGTTCACCAGCGGGAGGAACAAGAGCGGTTCACCGGAACGGTTGAGGTTCGAGATACCGATCTGCACCCCCCGGAGCGTGTCCGCAAAGTTCACGATGCCCACCTGTGCCCCGTGGACGGCGCCCGCTTGGTTCAGCGTGCCCAGCTGGGCTCCGTTCAGCGGTCCCGCCACGTTGTTGGCGATTCCGATCTGAGCGCCATTGAAGCGCTGTTCGACCCGGTTGATCATACCGAGCTGGAGCCCTTGCGCCTGGCCGTCGATGATGTTCACGAGCCCCGCCTGCAAGCCCCTCAGCCGGGTCGTCACGTTGTTGAAGAGGCCGAAGTCGATGCCTATGACCTCGCTCTGCTCGCCATAGAGGATGTTGAATGAAAGGCCGGTCACGGTCCAGTCGGACGGGAAGATCTGCGCCACCGGAATGAGCGAAATCTGCAGCGGCGTGTAGTGCCAGCCCCGTTCCTCGGTGGGTGCCGCCGCTCCTTCCCGCTCGATGCGGACGGTTTCGCCGCCGGGGTCGTCTGCACCGGCGACGCCCGCGTGCGTGAGGCACACGGCTGCCGCCAGCAGGAGGCAGCCGAAGTTCGTCGGCAGCGTTGCGATACGGGCGGGCATGGCGCGGTGCCTCCTCGCTTGGGGTTCGTGGAGCACGATACCACGCCGAAGCGATGCTCTAGCGGGCGCGCGTCTCCGCCATCGCGATCTGTGCCATCATCGGGCGGGGCCCCGGTTCGTCGAGGAGGCCCCCGGGAGGTCGGCATGCACGATGTCGTGATTCGGGGCGGGACGTTGGTGGACGGGACCGGCGCGGAGCCCCGGCGAGGAGACCTCGCGCTCGACGGCCACCGCATTGCTGCGGTGGGAACGGTCGAGGGCCGGGGACGCCGCGAAATCGACGCCGAAGGCCTTCTCGTGGCGCCCGGATTCGTCGACGTCCACACCCACTACGACGGACAGGCCACCTGGGACCCGGAGCTCGCGCCCTCTTGTTGGCAGGGTGTCACTACCGCCGTGATGGGAAACTGTGGCGTGGGCTTCGCCCCGGCGAGCCCGGACAAACACGACTGGCTGATCGGCCTGATGGAGGGCGTCGAGGACATTCCCGGAACCGCGCTGGCCGAGGGCCTCACCTGGGAATGGGAGAGCTTCCCGGAGTACCTCGATGCGCTCGAGCGCGTCCCCCACGCGCTCGACATCGCGGCCCAGTTCCCGCACGGGGCCCTGCGCGCCTACGTCATGGGCGAGCGCGGAGCCAACCACCTGGAAGTGCCGACCGAGGTCGAGATCGCCGAGATGGCGCGCCTCGTGCGCGAAGGCATCGAGGCCGGCGCGCTCGGCTTCACCACGTCGCGCACCCGCAACCACCGCACCGTCGATGGCGAGCCCACGCCGAGCCTCACGGCCACGGCGCCGGAGCTCTGGGGCATTGCCCGCGCGCTCGGCGACGCGGGCAAGGGCGTCTTCGAGATCGTCTGCGACTTCGCCGACTTCGAGGACGAGTTCGCACTGATCCGGGGGATGTCGCTCCAGAGCGGCCGGACCGTGTCGATCAGCCTCGCCCAGACCGACGCCGACCCCGACCAGTGGCGGCACCTGCTCGGACGGATGGAGCAGGCCAACCGCGAAGGCGCCTCGCTGCGCGCGCAGGTCGCGCCGCGTCCCATCGGCGTCATCATGGGTCTCGAGAGCACGCTGCACCCCTTCGTGATGCACCCGGTCTACCGGGAGATCGCCGATCTTTCGCTCGACAAGCGCGTCGCGGCCCTGCACGAGCCCGCACGCCGCAGCCGTCTGTTCGAGGAAGAACGAGGCGAGGGACCTGCGGGTGTGGTCGGGCCGTGGGAGCGGCTCTTCGCGTTCGACGACCCGCCCGACTACGAGCCGGAGCAGAGCACGTCGATCGCGAGCCGCGCCCGGGCCCTGGGCGTTCCGGCGGGGGAACTCGCCTTGGACACGCTGCTCGAGGACGGTGGGCGCGCCCAGCTCTACTGGCCGGTGCTCAACTACAACGCCTTCAACTCCGACGTCTCGCGCGAAATGCTGCTCCACCCGCTCACGGTGCCCGGCCTCGGTGACGGCGGCGCCCACGTGAGCTTCATTTCCGACGCGAGCTTCCCCACCTACCTGCTCTCGCACTGGGCGCGGGATCGCAAGCGCGGCGAGCGGCTTCCGCTCGAGTGGCTCGTGAAGCGGCAGACCCGCGACACCGCGGAGCTGGTGGGTTTGCGCGACCGCGGAATCCTGGCACCGGGGCTGCGCGCCGACGTCAACGTGATCGATTTCGACGCCCTCCGCGTGCGCCGGCCGGTCATGCAGTACGACCTGCCGGCGGGCGGCAAGCGCCTGGTTCAACGGGCCGACGGCTACCGCATGACCTTCGTCGCCGGCCAGGCGATCCAGGAGAACGGCGAGACGACGGGCGCGCTGCCGGGCGAACTGGTTCGGGGGGCGCGGGAAGCCGGCTAGGCCGAACCCGAAGGGAACGCTACGCCGGCGTCAGCCGCAGCGGGAACGACTCGAGGGTGCGAAGCGCCGTCGCCGTCGCCCAGCGCGGCGTCGGGCCCATGAATTCGATCTCGCGGAACCGGTCGAGCAGCGTATCGAAGGCCACGCGTCCCTCCATCCGCGCGACGCTGGCGCCAACACAGAAGTGGTCGCCGAAGCCGAAGCTCAGGTGCCGGCTGCGCTCGCGGGTGATGTCGAAGCGGTTCGGTGCGTCGAAGGCGTCGGCGTCGCGATTCGCCGACGAGATGCTCAGGTGGATCATCTCTCCGGCGAGCAGCTCCGCGTCGGCGAGCTTCACGTCTTCGAGCACCGTGCGCGAGAGGAAGATGATCGGCGGCTCGTAGCGGAGCGCCTCCTCGACCGTGCGCTCGAGGTGTGAGCGATCGCGTCGTAGGAGTGCCAACTGGTCGGGGTTCTCGAGCAATGCGAAGAGCCCGTTCCCGATCAGGTTGCGCGTCGTCTCGTGTCCGGCGTAGAGGAGCTGGACGATCATGGCGACCAGTTCGTACGAGGAGAGCCGGTCGCCGGCCTCCTCGGCCGCGATCAACGCGCTCAGCAGGTCGTCGCCCGGCCGCTGGCGGCGTTCCCGGATCAGGTCTCCCGCGTAGTCTTCGAAGCAACGCATGGACCGGTCCACCGCGAGTCGGCCCTTCTCGGTGGGGTAGCCCGTCGCCAGGCTCAGGTCGGCGGTCCAGGTGCCGACCTGTTCGTGATCGACGCAGGGAATCGCCAGCAGCTGGCAGATCACCTGGAGCGGCAATCGCTGCGCGAAGGCGGAGTAGAGGTCTACCTCGCGCCGTTGTGCCGCGGCCTCGGCCAGCGTCGCCGCGATGGTCTCGGTGATGGGCTTCACCTTCGCCACCTGGCGCGGCGTGAAGGCCCGGTTGAGCAGCCCCCGCAGCCGGTCGTGGTCCGGCGGGTCGAGAAAGACCGAAGTGCGCCGGATCCACTCGATGTACGGCCCGTCGCTCCAGCCCTGCTGCTCGTAGTAGCGGCTGCCCATGGCGCCGAGCCGGCGGTCGGTGAGTGCCCGGAAGACGTCCTCGTAGCGCAGCAGCATGGTGGTCCCCATCTCGGGGATCCAGGCCGCGCGCGCGCCGTCCGCCACGAGCGCCGCGAGCGTCGTGTGCGGGTCGCGCCAGTACGCGTCGGAAAATTCGAGCTCCGGCAGTCCGTTCGGGTTCACGGCCCCATCCTACGCCCGGCGCGGCGCCGGCACCATCGGCCTGGGAATCGGCATGCCGCGCCGGAAAGCCCCACGAAACCGCTGGGCTTCCCCCCCCGCGGTGCGGTTCGTTGGCGACCGCCGGGCTCCTAGGAACTTCTCCAGGGAAGCGTGGCGAGGAAACGATTCTGAAGCCGCGAGAGCTCGGTATCTCTCCAGTCCCAGAGTCTCTCCGGCTGCTCATCCACGCTGACGGGTCGGTCGTTCCAGCCACTCGGGTAGTAGACCGCACCCAGGAAATGGATGTAGGTCGAGCCGGCGACCAGCACGAAGAACAGCGCGATGGATGCCCAGTGCCGCGCAATCCACTGTTCCCAGGCGAGAGCCAGCAGGAGCGTAAGCCCGGGAATCATCTCCATCAGCAGTCGATACCCGAAGGAGTCCCCGCCCCACCACACCGTCCACAGAGCGGCCAGAAGCAGGTGGGCCAGGGTTGCGAGTGTGAGCAGGAAGACGAACGGCTGGCTTCCCGGTCTGCGGAGGAGTTGCCCGAGGGTCGGTATCGTGAGCAGGAAGGCCGGCGTGAACACGAAGAGTCCTCTGTTGGGACTCACGAGCGTGCCAGCGAGATTCGGCAACAGCGGACCCACCAAGCCGATCTGGTGTATGCCGTGGCTGCCCACGATCCGGTGCCCCTGGCCAAGTGCCCAGAGGCTGCCCCAGTGCGTGACCGAGTAGCTTGCCATGAGAACGGCCGGAAGCGCCGCACCGGCCAGGAGCCAGGACGTTCCGTCGCGCCGATAGATCAGGACATAGGCGGCCGATGCAAGCGCGAAGGTTGCGTTCAGGGGTCGAGTCCAGACCGCCATTGCGAGCATCAAACCGCTCGCGAAGATCCATCGACGATCGGCGCTGCACAGGCCTGCGAATCCGGCCGTCAGGAACAGCAGCGAAGGCCCTTGTTGCCAGAGACCCGTTGCTGCCACGCTCCAGGTGCACGTGGCGAATGCATAGAAGGCGCCGAACAGCACGGCTGTCGCCGTTCGCTTGCAGATGGCTTGCAACGTGAGCGTCATGAAGAACACCGAGAGAGCGGCGATCACGCTCGAGGTCCAGCGGGCGAGCATCGCGCTCTCTGCGACGGTATCCAGTCCGGCAGCCCGGGCGACGACATGTGCGGGAACGTTCAGCAACCCTGGGACGATCGAGTAGTACGAGATGACGCGACCCTTGACCTGCTCGAAGATGTAGAGATCCTCGATTTTCGCCTGCTTTACCCGGGGTCTGAACTCGTCAAAGTCGAGGTTTCTCTCGGTGAGGATCGAGATGGGCAGCAACTCTGCCGGGATATTGTCGTCGACCCGCACGTGATTGGTATCGAGCCGGTAGACGCCGAGAGCTGCGCAAGCGACGAGCACCGCAACGGCGAGGTTCGGGCGCTGCTGCACGGAGCCGCGAGAGTCGCCCCGTTGGTCCGTTCCAGCGTCGCCCATCGCTGGAACGCTAGCAGTACGAAACACGGGATTCTGGCTCCCGCGTCACGAGCGTGCATGCGGACGGTGTGCGGGTTCACGCCCGTATTGGGGAGTGCAGCGGATCTTGACGTGCGTCGGCTGCGCTCAGCGTCCGCCGAATGACCTGCGCGGCGTCAGTAGAACTGCGTCGCCCAGACGCGAAACTCCGCGATGGGTCCGTCGCCGTCGCAGAGATCAGGTACCAGTTGTTGGGGATCCCGAACGGGAAGCGCGGCATCACACGCTACGCGGTGGCGATGTCCTCGAGCTTCGGGCCGATCTTCTCGGCGGCTTCCTTCACCACCGCGCGGTCGAAGCCGAAGACCTCGAGC
>Ga0310342_100000728_pt1 | contig 19221 bp, 12 predicted proteins | sample S15DNA20500_MG_FD_206155 | JGI IMG/M metagenome (GOLD analysis project Ga0310342, IMG submission 206155) | Marine microbial communities from station ALOHA, North Pacific Subtropical Gyre - S1503-DNA-20-500_MG | ecosystem: Environmental > Aquatic > Marine > Oceanic | place: Pacific Ocean: North...
AGGGGCCAGCACGATGCCGTCCACTCCCTGGAGGACGAAGGTTCGAACCAGGTTGATCTGCTGCTCGGTGTTGTCTTCCTTGAGCGGGCCCTTCCAGATGATTTCGACTTTTTGCGCTCCGGCTGAATTGAGCTCTCTCTCGGCCTTGATTGCTCCCGCGTGGACCATCTTCCAGAATTCGTGCGTTGTTCCCTTCGGTATCACGGCTATGCGAAGGGCTTTTTCAGGCGGGTCGCCCTGTTTGCCGCCACAGCCGGCAAACAGCAGGAGGCTCAGCAGGAGAGAGAGGAATCCAGGGGCGAAGCTGGCTGGCGCCGTATCAGGTAACTTCATTGTCTGCTCCGTATCACCGGCATTTGAAAGACCCCGCATTCTATGCAAGCCTTCCTGAGGGGTCAATACGGGCCGTAAGCGTGAGACGCGGCAATAAGGCGCGGCAGGCGTGCGCTTTTCAGGTCTGGACAATCGCCTTGGCGGTTTTACAATGGGGCATTCATGAAAACCCACGAAGGTGGTATCCTTTTGGTAGGTGTTTTTTTTAAGGCTCCTTAGTTTTCTTATGGGGAAGAACCGGGAATGTCTCTAAACAAGAAGGTCAGTTTTGCGGCCGCTCTCGTTCTGTTCGTTTGTACCGGTCTTTCGCCGGTGGGGCGAGCCTACCTGCATGCTGACGATGCGATTGGAACGGCCATCGATGCCGGCACCGAGTACCTCATCGGCCAGGTGAAGGCCAAGCAGGTCGGAACCAGGGCCGAGGGGCAGGTCGCTCTCGAGACCTACGCCCTGGTCGTCTCCGGAATCAGCATCAACCACCCGGTGGTGAAGCGCAATTTCGACTACCTCTTCGGCCGGTTGTCCAAGAGCAAGCACACCTATACCCTTGCCTGTTACATCTTCGCCCTGGACGCGGCCATCTCCCAGATTGAGCAGGATCTCCTGATCCTCGCGCCCGCCAAGATGCGGGTGCTTTTCAAGGATGATCCCCGCATCGGCAAGCTGTATCGACCTCACCTGAAAAAGGCGGTCGAGAACCTGGCGGATATTCAGATGGCGGGAGGCGGAGGCTGGAATTACGGCCCCTCCAAGGATCGGTTCGACAACTCCAATACGCAGTTCGCCGTACTGGGCCTGGGAGTCGGGGTGAAGCGGAATATTCCGATCAACAGGAAGGTTTGGCTGAAGATCATGGATCACTTCGTCCTCGGCCAGCAGGAGAAGGGCCCGGAGGTCGCGGAGAGGGTCACGATGATGAATCCATCGGATATCGACGAGTGGAACAGCAAGGTCAAGCTGATCGATGGCGACAGGAAGGAACCCGATCCCACTGGGGTAAAGAAGAAGGCCGGCAAGTCCAGGAAAAGCGACAGGGGACGTACGACCGTGGTCGTGACGCCCGAGGATCCCGAGGTCGGCCTTGAAGGCATCAAGGTTTACTCCAGGGGCTTCGACTACAGGAATGGGGGTGGGGCCACCTGGAATATGACCTGCGCGGGACTCTCCTCGTTGATCCTCGCGCGCAAGGGCCTGAAGAAAAAGATTCCGAATCAACAGCTGAACGCCCTGAACAAGGCGGTGCGCGATGGCTACGGCTGGCTGATGACCCACTGGAAGCCGACCGGGAGCTACTACGGCATGTACAGCCTGGAGAAGGTCGGAGATCTCGGGGACGTCAAGCTCTTTGACAAGCATGACTGGTTCAAGGAGATGTCCGCCCACCTCATCGGCCAGCAGCGGGTCAATGGCAGTTGGGACGGTGGAGGCGCGCACGGGGAAAAAGGCGAGCCCCGCATAGCCACGTCCTTCGCCTTGCTGGTTCTCAACCGGGCAAGCTCTCTGATCACCAAGAACCCCAACAGCCGCATCATTGTTTCAGGCAGGAGCAACCCCGGGGAGAGCGGGGCCAGGGATTGGGTCTTCCTGCCGTCTCTCAACACCACGGTTCACTATCCCAGCCTCATGCGTCACATCCGCATGCGGCCGAACGTCAAGCTGATCAAGTTCCTCGAGAATATCGTCGATGGCTATCCTCCGGAGTTCAGGGGTGAGCTCATTCCCGACATGGCCAAGGTGCGCGATGCGATCAGGAGCAAATCGGTACGCTCGGTAATCGACGGCCATCTTGAGAAGATCACCGGCTACGATTACAAGGAATGGGAAAGTTACGTGAAATGGCATCGCCGGTGGGAGCGGGTCATGATGATCGGAATGAAGAAGAAGAAGGAGAACGTCAACGATCTCCTGACCTACTACGCTAGCACGAAGAAGAGTGTCACCTTGAAAAAGGCGGTCATGTGGGCGCTGGTCCAGTGCCAGTCTCAGGAAGCCCTGACGCTCTTCCTGGAGGATCTCGACAGTACCCACGAGGCGATTCGCCAGGCGGCCTACGGTTATATAAAGGCCTACTTCGTGGATTTCCCTCCACCCTTCAGTGCCGCGGCGGACGAGGGAATCCGCAAGGCGCAAGCCGAGAAGGTCCGCGCCTGGTGTACGGCGGAGCGCGCCAAGCAGAAGGTGAGCGGATAGGCTTCTCCGCCAAGGAGATCTGGTTCTGTGAGACGCTGGATATTCATCGCTAATCTTGCTGTCCTGGTCGTCTTGCTCCTGTTTCTGGGCTTCGCCGAGCTGTTGCGGGATGACCGCGAGGTGATTCTGCCGGTGGGCGAGACGGCCATAGGCACGCTGCAGGATGATCCCGCCGCCGCCGGTGAAGTTCCTGCCGGGGCTGGGCAGCCGGAGGAGACAGCCCCCCCTGCGCCACCTGTTGAGAAAAGGGATGTGCTGGCCGAGAGTGGAGCCCTCCTGGAATTCGGCGACCCTTATCTTCGGGGCCGGGGCGACTGGTTCAGAGAGCGCTTCGCCGCGCTGCGTACTGAGCTGCCTGGGCTGGAGGTTCCTGGCGAGGGGCTCTACGAGACGAAGGTCGTTCGGGATCCGCTTACCGATGGCCCCTGGCTCGAGAAGCTCCCTGCCGGGAGTGTTGTGCTCCGTAACATCGCCGAGGGGCAGATCGTCGAGGCCCGGGCACTGTATACCGTTGCCGGAGTCAAGCCGCTCGATCTGCTCGTTTTTATCGTCTGCTCGGACTTCAAGGCCCAGATCCCGAATGACCCGATGGATCGCGTCGATCATATTTTCCCAGGATTCGAAAAGGCTGAATCCTGCCTGGAAGATCCTCCGAAGCTGAAATCCAACCAGGTGCTTGCCCACGAGGTCTGGAAGCCGGCGCTGCTTAGAAAAGGAACCGATATCTGGTTCATCCATGAGCTGCGGCGTAAGGGGGATTGCTTTTATTTTATGTACCGCCTCGCCAAGTCCTGCCAGCCAACGGACTCCTACACTCCAGTGTATCTTGCCACCGGTCAGTACGCTGTTATCCCTTCGGAGTCGGGGTCCATTGTCCTGGTCAAGAGTTATTACAATGGCCAGTCGATCCCGAAGATCTCCGATTTTCTCGTCAGGAACAGGACGAATTATTTTTACTCAGGAATCGCCGCCTTTCTCGCGGAGAAGGTGCCGACCTGGGAGCCCTCCGAGCGTGTGAAAGCGTGGAGAGAGGGGCTTGGGGTAGAGGACTAGCGTCCCGAGCGCCTTGAGGTGGTTGTGCTGGGCGACCGGACGGTTCTCGATCTGCCGGTGCTCGCTGTCGAGACGGCTCTCCTGGTGGCGTGTTCCCGCTCATGGAGTGGAGGGATGTAGATCAGCAGGTGATTGGTCGCGGCATGGGGAACCACTCGCACCCCGTTGCCGTAGCGGGACTCGAGCAGGGGCTGAAGCGTCATGGCGAGGTCATCCGCTTTCAGCCACCGGCAGGGGTAGATCAGGGTACGGTCTACCCTGATGGCGTAGTTGCCGTTTTCGAGGCGCTCGCGCTCCTTCGTCTCGAGATCTTTGCGCGAGAGCCCGCCAGGCGCCTGCACAGGCGAGATCTCCCCGCCCGGCTCCTGGGCGAGTCCGGAGCCCTGGAAACGTTCCTCGATAGAGCCGCAGCCACAGAGGAAGAGCCCTGCCAGGAGGCAGGAAGAGATGGAGTAACGGCAGGAGTCAATTAGCATCGTCAGGTTTCACAAAGAACTGTCTGGCTGAGGAGTCTATCCTAACCGCCAGGCTGTTTTCCGCCCCGGTTTATTTTCATGATGATGAGCTCGGCGGTAAGTGCCAGGAGGATCATGGAGCCCGCTGCTGCAAGGGCGACAGCCGGCCAGTCAGGCAGGGCCCGGGCGGCAGCCCCGCATGCCAGCGGGCCCAGGGTCAGCCCCATCGAGAGCGCGGCTTCGTGCAGGCCGCTGTTTCGGCCTCCCTTTGAGGGAACCCTGAGACCGTAGTAAAAACTCAGGGAGTAGGCCAGGGCGCTGAATATTCCGACCAGTGGCAGCAGGGCAAAGTAAAACACCGGGCTGTCCAGGCCGCTGAGCCCCAGGAGCGCAAGGGCCGTCACGAGCTGTACGATGAAGAGCCACCCCGGCGAGTAATGCCAGCCACTGAGCCTGCGCAGGGCGAAGAAGCCGCCAAACCGGGCCAGGTTGATGACGAAGGCGAGCAGGCCCAGCATGGTCACACCGATCTCCAGGTGTTTCTTGCCCAGGTCAGCCAGCTGGTAGTTGATTCCACTGAAGGCGAAGTAGGCGGAAAAGTTAGCAACCCATGCCACCAGGAGCAGGTGGGCGCTGTTGGGACCTTCGGTGGTGGGTGGAGGTTCAGTTCTTCCATCCCGGGGTTCTATCCGGAGGCGGGGAACGAGCAGGACAAGGGCCAATCCGCTGAGACCCAGCAGGAGAAGCACCCCGGCCTTGAAGTTGAGCTGGTCGTAGAGGCTCGGTCCCCCAAGGCTTCCCAGGCAGATTCCCGCGGCCCAGACGCAGTTGAAGGTGCCGGCTGTTTTCCAGAGGTTTTGCGAGGTGCTTGTCTCGCCCAGCTCGCGCTCCAACGGGGCCCAGTAGAGGGCCAGGCCGAGGCCGAGAATGGGGGTGGCAAGGAAAAGCTGTCCGAGGCTGGTGCTGAAGTAGATGATCGGAAGGGCCGCCGCGAAGACGATGGCCGCTCCCGGGAGATAGAGCGCCCGGGAGCCGACCCGGTCGCTCAGGCGTCCACTCAGCCAGCAGACGACCGTATAGGTCGCGTTGATGATGGTTCCGATCAAGCCCAGCTCCAGGGGGTCTGCGTCGAATTTGTTCAAAGCATGGATCGGCAGCAGGAGCCCGGCGCCGTAGGATGTGGCATCCATGCAGAAGGCGGCGGCGCAGATTCGAAGACGGGATGTGGACATGAATTCAGGGGATCTTTTTGAAGACAGGTATCACCAGATCTTTGTTTTCAATTCCCCGCGCACCTTGAAGACGCGCCCGCCGAGGCTGATCCTGTCGGGTTTCATCCCCTGGTAGATCCGGACCTGCTCCGCCCGGAGATACATCTTTCCTTCGAGAGAGCGAACGGTGAAGAAGGCGGGGGTGTCGTAGGTGAGGCCATCGGCCTGCAGGGCGTGGAAGGCGAGAAAGAAGGGGTGGCGAATCAGGAAGCCGAATTGGGGAAGTACGACCTTCGCATCCTTGTCCTCGTAGGGCTCCTTGCCGAAGTTGACCAGGACCCGGAGGTCGGCGCTGAAGTAGGTCTCCTGGACCGAGCCGTCGGGTTTCAGGAATCGATGGCTGCTCAGACGGTTGCGCGCGCAGAGCCGGGAGAGCCAGGTGGCGACCTCGTAGGTGTTCTTGATGAAGACATCGCGAGCCCCCAGCTTCCGGCCCGCGCTCCAGCCCGCCTCCGTGGCGAAACACCAGGCGGCTTTCTCGCTCCCGGCCGCTGAGGGGCGGGGCTCGGGGGATTCGAAATAGCGCCCCGGGGGAAGTGCGTAGACCGGGGGCTGCCCGTAGAGGAGGCAGCAGAGAAAGCCGGCCGCGGACGAGGGCCCGAGCGCCTGCGCACCGTCGAAACCGAGCCTGGCGATATGGCCGTAGGTTGCCGGGAAGAGAGGGAAAACGGTTGGCGAGGCGGCGGCGGCAAGCTTCGAATTCAGCACGCTGCCGCAGAGCGCGATGGTGTGAAGATCTTCGGGAAGCGGATGGGTCAACCCCGTGAGTCCGAAGGCCGCCTCGGCTCGCTCCAGCAGCGCCGCCCTGCTCCTGATCATCGATGCCCAGTCTTCGCGGCCCGCAGCAGGTCGGGGAGCCTCGTTGATGAGCAGGAGCTGCGGATCAAAGATCGATGCAAGGTTGTTGAAGCTGCCGGTAGCCTTGACGGTGGTCGCGGCAGCCTTCCAGGCCGCCGCACGGTCAAGGGTCTTCCCTGCCGGCGCGCTGTAGAGCTGCTCGAGGTCGAGACCCAGGCCGAAGAGATGACCGCGCGAGCGGATCTCTTCGGCGGCGAGGACCAGGGCCTCGTTGCCGCCGCATTCCTCCGCGGCGTTCCAGCTGGCGAGCAGCCCATCTCCTCCGGTCCCGGTCGCCAGCCAGTCTTCAACGATCACCAGGGCCCGGTCGATGCCCAGGGCTTCTTTCCAATGGCCGGAGATCGCCGCGAGCTGCTTGAAGTCGTAGCGCGGTTGCCGCCTGGCGAGGGGAGCGGGCACCTCTGTGGTCATCGAGGGCCGCCACATCGCGGCCCCGATGAAGGTCCTGAGATCTTCCCTCTTCGAGGTCTTGAACCTCAGGGAGTTGATTTTTTCACGGCTGCCAAGCCAGCCGGCGTAGACGCGCGCGGTCTCCATGATCTCCATGTTGATCTCAGTGGGGACCAGGAAGGTCAGCTCACCCGCATCTCCGCTGAATTCCACCGAGGTGAAGATGCCTCTCTTTCCGGGGAAGTCCTTGCCGCTGACCTCCTCGCGTTCGATGCTGAGTACGGTCTCGGGCTCGCTCCAGGCCAGGGCCAGCGGCCCGGAGAGGCGGTTGAGGCCGAGGACTGGCTGGGACCAGGCAGTCTCGGTAGAATCTCGCGCCGGGCCCTGGAAGTGATCCAGCCTGAGCGCGAGGGGCGAGGCCTTCGAGGCCGGGTGAAGCTCTCCGACCCCGCGCGGCAGCAGGATCTCTCCGTTATCCGAGTCGCTGACCCACAGGGCCCTGTCGAGCAGGCGTATCCCGGCCACCTGCTTTCGGCTCTCTTCCGGAACGTCAAAGACGAGAGAGAGCACGCTCATGTTTTTCACCTTCCGCCACTCGATCCAGACCGCGGGTAACTCCCGCAGGCTCGAGGCGGCGCGGAACCTGATCCGGTCCGAATTCGCGTTCAGGTCCTCGATCTTGTTGACGGGGACAAGCTCTCCGTTCGCCAGCCGGATGGAACAGAAGCCCTTGCGATTCCACGAGGAGTAGTAGCTGACATTCGACCTGCGTATGGTCAGCAGGAAGCTGGAGGTGTGTCTGTCCATGTGGAGCAGGTAGGTGGAATTGTCCAGGGCCACGGGCTCGAAGACCCACCCGTCGAGCGCCTTGCGCCGCTTCTCGAGCTCCGCTTCGCTGAGTGCTCCGGCGGCCTCCTGGGCGCGGGCCGGGCGTCCCGAGGCGGTACAGAACGCCTGGAGGATCAGCAGCGCGAGTGCCACCGAGATCGCGGGGATGGAACGGGATCCTGGTAATGAACCTGTCGCTATCATCGTTTCCTTATCGTTCTGCCGGCTCCTCGCCGCGGGTTTTCTCACCCGGATGGTACACCCGCAGGGATTTTTTCTCGATCTCTTCACGGCGGAAGAGGGCGGGCTTGAACTTCTTTCGCGCGTAAATCCCGGCCTGGTCGAAGAAATGCTTTGAGGCGGGATCGGCGTTCTGGCCGAAGACGAGAATGGAACGGGTCTCCGGCTCGGGGCCGAAGCTGACGATTCCGACATAGGAGTGTCCCGCGACGCCGTAGCGCCTCTTTTGTCCATCCTCTCTCCGGGCGTAAAAATTGAAGACCATACCCAGCCAGCCGGGGCCGCCCGCGATGGGAAGGCTGGGGGCGGAGTCGTTGAATCGATGGTCGTCGCCGGGAGGGATCCGCTGCAGGCGGTTGATCTCGCCCCAGGGCACCTGCCAGGTGCCGAAATACCATTGCAGCCCGGTTGCAGCCCTGCGGAGGTTACGCAGCGCGCCGCGTGGATCCTTGCGGGGATCGAGCCTGAACTTGCCGAGCTCCGCCCAGAGAGTGAAGAGAGTCATGGCCGTAGAGTCGACCCGGGCTACACGGTCCCATTTTTTCAGTTCCGTGACGGGCCCCTCCAGCTTTTTCGCCAGCCGCTGGTCGCTTCGGCGGACCAGCTCCCAGGCCCTGACGATGCCTGGAATCATCTCCTCGGCAACCAGCACGGTGGTGTCGAAGGCGGCCTCGGAGAGGGAGTCCATCGTGAATTTTTCTTTGCGTGCGAGAAGCCGCCTCGAGATCCGTCCCCTTGGATTGTCTTTTTCCGTAACCATATAAGGTGGAAAATCTTCCGGGCGGGGGTTGTCTCCGGCTGTAGTCGTGAAGGGGGTCTGGTTGCAGTTCTGGAGGAAGCCGCTGGCCGGGTTGAGGAGCTGGGGCAGTTCTTCGAGAGCGTGGTACCCGTTCCACTCGGTGCGGGGATCGCTGCCATCGACCGGTTCCCTCCAGTTGAACTCGGTCGATCTCCGGGGCACAGCGGCGTTGTAGACGTAAAAAATGTTTCCCTCGCGGTCGGCGTACATGATGTTGAACATCGGGATCGCGAGGGCGGAGATGGCCTTCCTGAATTCGGCAAGCGAGCCGGCCCGGCTCATCGCGTACCATTGGGCGACCTGCCCGCCCTCCTCGAAACGAGCGAGCCTCAGGCTGATGGGCTTTCCCTTGTGGGTTCCGACGATCGGTCCGTGGTGGGTTTTGCGGAAGAGGTAGCGTCGCTCCTCGATCCCATCCGGCATGCGAATCTTCAGCTTCTCGCTCCACTGCCGCGCCTTGCGCCGGCCATCTCCCCAGCGGTAGCTGAGGGGGTCGGCGGGATCGTCAAAGGTCTCGATGTAGAGATCGGCGATGTCGGGATAATTGACGGTGTGGCTCCAGCCGAGCTTTTCGTTGTGTCCGAGTGTCGGCACGAGAGAGCCGAAGAAGGAGGCGCCGGACATATTCAGGCCCTCCTCGCTGCGCAGATGTCCCTCGTAGAATTGCCCGGCTCCGAAGAAGGGCTGGTGGGGGTTGATGAATAGAAGCGCCCGGCCCGATTTGCTCCTGGAGGGAGCGATCGCCCACATATTGGAGCCCTGGCTGTGCTCGGGGGGCAGCTCCTTGAGCGTCCCCTGGACATCCCGGCCGCTGATCCCCACCTTGCGCAATACGAATTGTACGTAGAGCCCGTAGCGGCAGAAGGCGAAAACGTGCCAGGGCTCAAATCGCTTCAGCAGCCGGGGCTTGATGGCCGGGTTCTTTGCGAGAAAGTAATTGAGTCCTCCGGCGAACGCGTCACAGAGCTCCCGCATGCGCGGCCCGGAGCGTTCGTACTCCTCGATCGAGAGCCTCCTGACCTCGAGGGCGCGTACGAGGACATCTCCGGGCAGGGCCTCCTCTCCATGCACCTCCGCTGCCCGGCCGGTGGCGAGGATGAAGTTTTCCTCTACCTGCCAGAAGTTGTCTTCAGCCTGGGCGTAGAGATGAGCGAAGACGACGCTCGAGTCACTCGGGCCGAAGATATGCGGCACCCCCCACTCATCGCGGTGGATGGTGACGGAGCGCGCGAGTTCATCCCACCTGGAGGCGGGATTTTCCTGCGCGGGTGAGATTCCTCCGACGCAGGCGATGGAGAAGGCGAGAATTGCCAACTGGAGGGTTCTTCTTGTCGCTGTCATCGGCGACCGTTCGTTTTTCTTTTCACGAGCGGATTCATTCAGGCGCCTGCCGCTTCGCGAAGGGTTTTCAGGGCGGTGGCGGCGACGGTGGAGGGATCGGGTTTGTAGTCAAAGGGTTCGGTTGAGACCCAACCTTCGTAGCCGCTCTCGGTGAGCGCGCTGAGGATGGGGACGAACTCTACATCGCCCATCCCGGGGCCCTTGCCGGTGGGCTCGTTCGCGTGGAAATGCCCGGCGTTTTTTCCATGCCGCAGTATCGTGCCCTCGATACCCTCGGGCATCGAGGACATCGCCTTGCAGTCGAGCATATAGCCGATGCCGGGCGAGTCGATGGCGTCACGCAGTTCGAGCGCCTCCTCGATGGTCTGGAGGAAGTTGGTTTCCAGGGGGCTGAGCGCTTCCAGGAGCAGTTGGACCCCGAGCTCCTCGCAGGTTTTGCCGACCTCTTTGAGCGCGCCGGCGGCGCGCTCAAAGCCCAGGCGGGGATCTTCTCCCTCGGCGAGGTTCCTCTGTTTGGGGGAGCCGAAAATCATGACCCCACCGCCGAGATCACTGCAGAACTCGGCCAGGGTCTGCAGGTAGGAGGTGGTGCGCCTGCGGACAGCGGCATCCCCGGAGGTCAGGTGCAGGCCTGCCGGCGAGACCAGGAGCCAGTGGAGGCCGACGATTTCCAGTCCCGCGTCAAGAGCCTGCTTGCGAAGCTCCTGGCGCTCGGCGGCGCTCACCTCCTCGACCGAGTCCGCGGCGTTGAAGGGAGCGATCTCGATGCCATCGAAGCCCGCCTCGGCGATCGAGGTGATCGTTTCGCCCAGAGGGGTGCTGAAAACTTCGCTGCAGAGAGCGTACTTGAAAGCCATCGCGGGAATTACTCCTGGAACGCCGCTCGCATACCGGTGAGAGAGAGTTCGCGGCTGGTCAGGCATTGTAGGGTGCCCGGGAGCAAAGTGAAATGGCGAAGGAATTGAACCGGTCCTATACTGTATCTCTCCAGAAAGTTGATCATTGGATCCAGCGAAGTATGTCCCCATCCATTCCAGCCCCAGACGATGCAGTCCGCGAGGGAGCGCAGCAGGGCTTTGACCCCGATGCGCCCACCCAGATGCTGTCCTATCACAGCGCCCTGTCGAAGCAGGTGTCTCCTGCCAGGGTCGAGGATCCGAAGGGGGAGATGAGCTGGAATGCCCGCTACCGCATCCTGAGAAAGCTCGGCAGCGGCGCCCAGGGAGTCGTCTATCTTGCGCTCAGGGAGGGGGTGGATGGTTATTCGACCAAGGTGGCCATCAAGCTCTATGCCCGGGACAAATCGGTTTCGGAGTCCGCCCATGTGACCGAGATGCAGCGCATCGCACACCAGGGGCAGAAGATCAGCGAAATCCAGCACGACAACCTGGTGAATATTCGTGACTTTGTCGCCCTGGGGGACACCCGGGTCATGGTCATGGAGTGGATCGATGGGCTGGACCTGCGAGACCTTCTCAGCCTCGAGCTCTACAGGGCGTCCGAGGCGCGGATCGCAAATGAAGAGTGGGACCGCCTGAACGATGTCCTGGTTACACCCGGCGAGGATCACTGCATCCTGAGACCCGCCGCCGCCGTAGATATCCTGAGAGGCTGTCTCGCCGGCCTGTCTTCGCTTCATCACCACGAGATTATTCACAGTGACCTGAAGCCCTCGAACATCATGATCAAGCGCACCGGCACCAAGAAGTTGATCGATATGGACTCTTCCTGCGACCGCCAGGTGAATCTGAGGGCAGAGGTGCGCGGTACGCCCTATTACATGGCTCCGGAGTTGATCAAGGAGCGGGATGTGCGCTACCGGTCGGATATCGCCAGTCTCGGCTATGTGTTGATCGAGATGTTGACCGGCAAGCTGCTGTTCAAGAAGTGCAAAACTCTCGATCAGCTTCTCGAGAAGAAGCTGCGTTTGCCGAAGGAGTTGCCGGTCCTGGCGAAGTCGGTTCCGCGATATGAGAACCTCGACCTTCGCCTCGATCTTCTCGAGCTCTGCTCCAAGATGATAGCGATTGATCCAACGGAACGTTTTCCGGATGCCGAGGCGGCCGACCTGGGCAAGCTCGGTGCCGCGAGCTTTCACCGCCAGCTGGTAAAGCACGACCTGTCGGCGGAATATTCCAGGGATCTCGGCTGGTGGATCGATCTCGTTCATCCGTTCGAGGAAGAATAGTTTTGCAGTAACGATTTCGGAGCGGGACATTTCGGCTATAGAATGGGGGTACCGGCCCGGATGTCTTTTCGGGTGCGGGCATGATGGGGCTTTGTAACCCTCCGGCCGTTTTTCAGGAGTCCTCGATGCAGTTGCGTTCTTTACTCCGGTTCCTCGTTTTCCCGGTCTGCTTTACGATCGTCGTGTCCGTCGAGGCGCGGAGTTTCCGGGTGCAGCAGATTCCAAACGGTATTGAGATCGGCTGCACGACCTGTCACGTGGGTTTTGGAGGGGGACCGCGTAACGCCTTTGGCCAGGATGTTGACGACACCCTGATTGGTGGAGACGTCGACTGGCAGGCTGTCTGCGGCCTGGACTCAGACGGAGATGGCTATACCAACGGGCAGGAGCTGGGAGATCCCGGCTGCGACTGGTCCGAGGGAGAGCCTCCACCCTCCGGTCTTTTCCCGAGCAATCCCGGGGAGCCCGGTTCTTTTCCAGCTCCCGACATCTCGGTGACCATCGAGGCGTCGGCCGAGGCTGTTGAGCCGGGGGGGAGCCTCTCCTATACCGTTGCGGTATTCAACCTGGGATCGAGAAACGCCTCCGATGTGACCATCGAACTTCTCCTGCCGTGGGGAATGTCCGGCGAGATCCCCGGAGATGAATGCGGCGTGAATCCCCGTGGCGTCACGTGTTTTCTGATCGATGACCTGCAGCCCAGTTTCGGCTCGAACCTGTTCTTTTCAGTCCAGGTGAGCCCGACGGCCGCGGCGGGCACCTACATCGTGAGGGCGAGGGTGAGCACCTCGACCCAGGAGAGCGACAATGACAATAATCTGGAAAGTGTCGAGACGGAGGTGGGGGGGGCGGCTTCGAGGCCGACCTTCCTGCGTGGCGATACCAATGATGACGGTCAGCTGGGAATATCCGACAGTATGCGGCTTTTTACTGCCCTCTTTCTTGGAGGAGAATTTCCAGCCTGTCGGGAAGCCGCGGATGCCAACAATGACAGCATGATAGACATCACCGACGGCATCTTCGTTTTGTCCTATCTCTTCCTGGGCGGAGCTGAACCACCCGAGCCAGGCGCGAACTCCTGCGGTATCGATCCGGATCTCGAAGGCGGGGCTGGCGACCTGGGATGTTCGGTGTACCTCAGCTGCGGTAATGCCGAGGGGGCCTAGGCAATATCAAGGGCCCGGTAGAAGGCGGAGATGGTGATCGTCGAAAAGACGATGACGACGAAGAAGATGACGACGACGACTGAGACAGGACAATCCGTCTGGCGGCGTATGGGTCGCGTCACCATTTTCGGGACGGTATAGCCGGGCTCTCGAAGTCTAGGCGGAGCACGTTCCCGTAAAGCCGGACTCAACGATTCCGGCTTTTCTGGAAATCAGGTGAACCTGCCGGGAAACTCCTTCATACTTGTGGTTCAGGGAGGGATTGAGATGTTGCCAGACACCTGCTCGAGGTGGTTCGGCCGTATCGTTCGCATTTCCTGCCTGCTGCTGGTATGGATCTCATCCTGGCGGCAGGGGAGCGTGTGGGCGCAGGAATACGCGCGGCCGGTTCGCGTCGGAACTATCAGTGATGCCAGGATAGACGAAGTGTCCGGAATGGTACCCATCACCGGGCGGCCGGACTATTTCTGGATCCACAACGACTCCAAGGATGCCGCTCGTTTATTCGCGATCAGGAAAGATGGAGCCCTGGTGGCGGAGGTCGATCTTCCCGGTGCCAGCAATACCGACTACGAGGATATAGCCACCGGTCCCGGCCCCGACCCCGACCGCACCTACCTCTTCATCGCCGACACCGGCAACAACGCTCTCAATCGTACCCAGCTGGTGATCTGGCGCCTGCCTGAGCCCAGCCTGCCGTCAACGAATCTCAACCAGGACCTGGTCGCGGAGAGATCGGAGCCGATTCGCTTTCGCTATCCAACGGGGACCTACAACAACGAGTCCCTGATCGTTCATCCGTCTACGGGGACGCTCTATATCATCACCAAGGTCAATGGCCCGGCCGGCGTCTACCGTTTCCCAAGCAGCGCTGCCGGCGCCGCCGTGCAGACGCTCGTGCGGATCGCCACCATGAATATCGGTGGCCTGGTGACAGCGGCTGATCTTTCCGAGGATGGCCGTCGCATGCTGGTGCGGACCTTTCCCGCGGTCCAGGAATACCGGCTGGCTGAAGGAGCGCGCTTTGAATCAATCTTCAGCCAGCCCCGCATCATTCTTCCCAACGCGGGCGCGGCTGAGCCCAAGAGCGAATCCATCTGCTTTGATCTCGAGGATTTCGATTTCTTTACCAGCAACGAGGGCAATCCCGCTCCGATCCATCAGACCAGCCGTCTGCGCCAGCAGCCGTTCTGCACCGCCGACGAGCCGGCTCTGCAAGGCGGGATGTTCACGCGCGGCGACCTGGTCGAGGGCTCGCCCGGCAGCGATGTATCGGTAGATCTCAAGGACGCGCTTACCCTCCTGCGGGTACACAGGGAGAGGCTCTCCCTGCCTTGTCCGGACGCGGCGGATTTCAACGACAATGGGATTCTCGATCCGCAGGATGTCAGCGCTTTTCTCGAGGCCCTCGTGGATGGCTCGCCGCCGCCGGCCCCCTTCGCCCGGCCGGGGGTGGATCCGACCCCTGATGAGCTTGACTGCGGATTGCAGAGAGCGGCGACCCTCATCCCGGCGGGCTCCTCCTGGAGCTATTGGTATTCCAAGGCCGACCCGGAGGAAGATTGGCGCCAGCCGGCCTTCGCCGCGGGCGAGTGGGAGCAGGGAGCCTCGGGGATCGGGTTTGGAGCTGCGACGGAGCTCGCGACGGAGCTCACCATTCTCCTGACCCAGCGAAGGATCCTTTACGCCAGGCATGCCTTTGATGTCAGCGAACCCGCCACCGGGAATTCTCTCCTGTTACGGATCGATTACAATGACGGCTTCATAGCCTATATCAACGGCATGGAGGTCGCGCGCAGGGGCCTTGGAGAGCCCGGCTACGTCGTCCCCTCGTCCACCTTCGCTCGCTACCATCGCGGCGGTATCGCCGAGGATGTCTTTCTCTGCCGGGATTCCCTGCGGGAAGGCGAAAACATCCTGGCGATCGAGGTCTACAACCGCTCGCGTACCGACAGGTCACTTTTTTTCAGCGCCGAGCTGCTGGAGGTGGGTACCGACGAGGTGCCGGTGCCGGTCGTTCCCCCTGCCGAGGGGAGCGCCTCGGCCTGGGTAGATATTGAGCCGCAGCCCAATATCGGGGGGGAGGGTACGATGAGCGTTTATTGCCGGAGCGAGGAGACTCCGATCGCCGCCGGAAGTATCGCCCTGGGCTACGAAGGTGAATACCTGGGCTTCAGGGATCCGGTGGCGCCTGTTGATGTCGAGATCGACTGGTTGCAGGTGTCCGTAGACGAAACGGCGGGAACCATATCCTGTATCTTTGTCTGCGATATGGATGGCAGTGGAGCGTTGGAGCTCCCGGTTTCGCAGGATCTCGAGGTGACGAGGCTCCTGTACCGGGTCACCGCCGAACGTCCGGGTACGACAAGGGTGCGCTTCGCCGGGCGCGAGGGTCTGCTGCGGCTGGAAAACAGGCTGCTGGGCGCGCGCGGTGCCGAGCTCGCGCTGGAGACTCGGGATCTCGAGACCGAGGTAACCGATACCCAGCTTCCCTTTATCGTTGACTACGTGAACGGGCGCGGCCCGCCCGGAGGAATTTTCTACATCGTCGGAAGGCACTTTGCCAATGGGGTCAACGCGGTTCGCGTCTGCGGCCGCGATGCGGAATTTGAATTGCTGGCCGATGGGCAGTCGATACAGGTGTACGCGCCGGCCTGCGAAGCCGAGGGACCGGCCAGCGTCGAGGTCTGCACTGATGTGGGCTGCTACCTGGATGAGGCGGGCTTCTTCTATACCCGGGCGAGCAGCTTCTGGGTTCGAGGGGACTCCAACGGTGACGGGGAGCTTGATATCTCCGATCCGATCCTGATGCTCGGCAGCCTCTTCCTGGGCGATCTCACAACCGAGGTCTGCCTGCCGGCTCTCGATGTAAACGCTGATGCGGAGTTCGACATCTCCGATCCGATCATCCTGTTGAGGTACCTGTTCCAGGGTGACGTGGTCCTCTCGCCGCCCTTCTCCTCCTCCCCGGGGCTGTGCCCGTGATTTTATTCCGGGCCCCGTTCGCTTTGCGGTTCAGGGAAGGGTATCCCTGAGCAGGTAGGCGACGAGGCCGATCAGGCCGCCGAATACGTTACCCCAGACGACCAGCCAGCCGAGGTGTTTTCTGATGACGTCCTCTATGATGCGCTTTACCTGTCTGGGGCTCAGGCTCTCGAGGCGGCTCTCGAGCAGGCCGTCCACTTCGCGGCGGATGTCGGCGACCAGGCGCCTCTCATCGAGCTCGAGGCCGAGCTCGGAAGGACTGGCGGAGAAGTCGGCGGCTTTTTCGAGGACTTTTTTCTTGAGGGCTTCTGTGAAAGATTCGACAAAGGTCCTGACGATGTCCAGGATCGTGTCTCTCCCCATGAGGCTGAGCAGTCCGCCGAGTGTAGAGCTCTCGAGGGTCTTCTCCACCTGTTCCTCCAGCAGGGGATCAAGGATCTCCGGGCTGGTCAGCTGGCCCCACTGCGTTTCGACAAAGGCTACCGCGGGGTTGGCTCCTCCAGGTCCCTTGACGTAGGAGAGCAGGTCGACATCCCGGGACCTCCCACGGAGGAACCTCTCCAGGTTCTCCTCGGTGAAGAACTCATCGAGGATGAGGCGCTTGATCTCCTCGCGGATCTCGGTGAAGCGGTGCTGGATGACTCCCGATCCTGCCAGCCCGGGTATCCGGTCGAAGAGCATCTTCACCGCCAGGGCGTTGGTGATGCCGCCGCTGAACGCGAAGAGCCCCACGGAGAGGAGCACCTCTCGGATCCCGGGGGCCGTATCGGTGGCAGCCAGGGCCAGTGCGGTGGTCAGCAGGGCGCCGGAGGCCAGGTTTGAGAAGGTGCCTTTGTTCATCATGGGCCTTGACAGTGTATCAAAGCGGCGGCCGGCTGCAATAAAGCCGAGCCGCCCGGCAGGGCTTCTTTCTCGCATGGACTGTCGTGAGCGGGTAGGTTTTCCGGCGGGACTGCCGGTTCAGGTCGGTCTTCCAGTCGCATACATTCCCAGGAGGGCTGAGATGCTCCACTACTACAAGTTCTGTTCCGAGATTCCCACGCCCTCTCCCGCCCGCGGTGCTTACCACAAGAGAGAACCCGGCAAGGGGTGGCCGGAGGAGTGTCCGCCGATGCGGGCCGCCAATTCCTTCGGCTGGGATCTGCTCTGCCCGGGTGACCTGGAGTTCAGCCTCCACGAGGAGGGGTGGCATCTCGATACGCCCCTTACGCTGGAGAGCGATTGGGTATACAGCGCCGGGGATGATGGGGCGGGAGTCGCCCTGACGCAGGAAAACGCCTGGTTCTGGGAGCAGGACCAGATGCTGCCCCACGTTATCTCTTCGGAGGTGTATCCCGAGATCAAAAACCAGGTCAAGGTCTCTACCTTTCTCTTCATGCGAACCGAAAGTAACGAGCTGCTCTATTTCAGCGACATTCCCAACCTGTCGAGACCCTTCAGGGTGCTGAGCGCCCTGGTGGACACCGATTGGTACCCGGCCTCCTACCCCTGGCATTGCGTCCTGGAGCTTGATCCCGGGACGGAAAAGATCCGGATAGCCAGGGGGGAGCCCCTGTGCAGGGTTTTCACCGTTCGCCGCGAGCATTACAGCGCCCAGGAGATGCCCCTGGCGGATTTCGAGGCCTACTTCGAGCGCAGCCAGCGCTGGTTGAGCGAATACGGTCGGGAGGGAGATTCGGAATCTCTCGACATTACAGGCAGCTATGTGAAGCAGCAGCAGCTTGCCACCTTTACAGTCCATTCCCAGGCCTAGTGCCTGTTTCCATGGCGCCTGGCATGAGTCTGCCTGGGGTTTCAGCAGAGGGGCTTGATTATTTTGCTACAGGTCTTTATGTTAGAGGATTCCGATTCTCAGGCCTGGCCGGAGAATCGACAGTGTTTCATAAGCTATTAACAGAGAATTATTTACAGGTAGATTAATGGGCGAGCAAGGTCACGGACTTCAATTTGATGCAGAATACTCTAACTTGCGTCCCTCGCGTCTCTACGAGCTGGGCACCTCCCTTGAAGAGGCTAAGATCAGTTCTACAGGCGCCCTGGCTGCTAATTCAGGAGCCAAGACCGGACGCTCTCCAAAGGACAAACGAGTTGTCAGGAATTCCGCCAGCGAAGGCGATGTCTGGTGGGGCTCGGTTAATATCGCCCTTGAAGAAGAGAGTTTCGAGAAAAACCGGGCGATGGCCCTGGAATATCTCGGCGCTCAACCACGGCTCTACGTTGTCGATGGATTTGCCGGCTGGGATCCCAAGTATCGCCTCAAGGTGAGGATCATCTGCTCGCAGGCCTATCACGCGCTCTTTATGTACAACATGCTGATCCGGCCTTCGGATGAAGAGTTGGCCGGGTTCGGAGATCCTGATTTCACAGTCTACAATGCCGGCAGCCTCGAGGCCGACACCTCGGTCGAGGGAGTTGACACCACCACCAATGCTGCGCTCAGTTTCGAGCGCAACGAGATGGTGATCCTCGGCACAGAGTACGCAGGGGAGATGAAGAAGGGTGTCTTCACCCTGATGAACTACCTGATGCCCAGGGATGGAGTTCTCTCGATGCACTGCAGCGCCAACGAGGGCGCCTCAGGCGACGTGTCGCTTTTCTTCGGCCTCTCCGGAACCGGCAAGACCACCCTCTCCGCCGATCCCGAACGTAAGCTCATCGGAGATGATGAGCACTGCTGGTCGGATGATGGCGTCTTCAATATCGAGGGGGGCTGCTATGCCAAGTGCATCGATCTCACGCCCGAGAGCGAGCCGGAGATCTACCAGGCCATCCGTTTCGGGTCCATCCTCGAGAACGTTGTTTTCGATGAGCGTACCCGGGAGGTCGACTATGCCGACACCTCGCTGACCCAGAACACCCGCTGCTCTTATCCAATCGAGTTCATCCCGAACGCCAAGGTACCCTGCATCGGGACCCATCCGAGTAACGTGGTGCTCTTGACCTGTGATGCCTTCGGAATCCTGCCCCCCGTCAGCAAGCTGACCCCCGCGCAGGCCATGTATCACTTCATCAGCGGCTACACGGCGAAGGTCGCCGGTACCGAGATGGGTGTCACCGAGCCCGAGGCGACCTTCTCGGCCTGCTTCGGCGCCGCCTTCCTGGTCTGGCATCCGACGAAGTACGC
>Ga0310342_100000729_pt1 | contig 19188 bp, 14 predicted proteins | sample S15DNA20500_MG_FD_206155 | JGI IMG/M metagenome (GOLD analysis project Ga0310342, IMG submission 206155) | Marine microbial communities from station ALOHA, North Pacific Subtropical Gyre - S1503-DNA-20-500_MG | ecosystem: Environmental > Aquatic > Marine > Oceanic | place: Pacific Ocean: North...
TGGTTGAGCCGCTTGACCATGTACTGGCCGCCCATGTCGGACCCGAACGACGCGAACTCGGGCAGCTCGAATCCGAACACCTCCAGTTCGAACGGCACGTCCAGCCCCTCGTCCTCGAAGGCCACTCGCAACGTGCCCTTGTAGATGCCGGCCGGGGTTCCCGCCGGGACGTGCACCGTGATCCACACGGCGCGGTTGCCGTCCAGCGGATCGAGTTTCACGGGATGGTCGAGTGGCAACAACGGGTCACCGACATCGCCGCCAACACGCGCCGGCGTGATGTAACTGCCGGTCCGGATCGGAACGTACTCGACCAGATTCACCTCGGCGGTCCGCATCGAGATCGTTCGGTCCGATCCGGCCAGTGCCGAGAGCGTGACCGAATCGAGCGTCGTGGCACGTCGGGGGGTCAGCACCAGCTGGAACGACTGCGACTCGTTGGCCGCGGCCGTGACCCGGACGCCGCGTCGGACCTGTCGGGGCGGACGTCGCTTGCGGGTCATCTTGACCGTCGATTCGGCAAACCACGCCCGCACCGATTCCGAATCGCCCACCCGGTACCGCGTATCACCGGTGTATTCGGTCGCCGCCCCCACCGACCGCAAAGTCGCCACCCGCACGGGCACCTGCTCGCGACGGCGACGCGGAACCTGCAGGTGATGGCTGCCCATCGGCTGGTAGTACACGTGGTAACGACGTGTCCCGGCCCGGGTGATGTTGGCCATCAGGCGAATCTCCGCGGCCCGGACACTGATATCGTGGATCGTTCCGATAAACCGGCCCCGCACCAGCAGTTCCATCGCCTTGCCGTCGGGAACGAACAGCACGTCATGCGTCGTTTTGGACTGCGGCAGCAGAGGCGCAAAATAGCTGATGCGATAAACGTGACGCCTGAGCGGCGTGCCGGGAGGAAAGATTGGCTCGTAGGCCAGCGCCGGGCACTTTCCGCCACCCGAACTCGTGAACCGCATCAGGTGAAACCGTCCCGGGGTGACGGCAATCGTCTTCTTGTCGGCCTTTCCGGCCAGGACCTCGGCGGCGAGTTCCGGTCCGCTGCCGACGAGAGTGAATCCTCCGTCGACCTTTCTGTCGATCGCCTTTCCCGACTCGTCGACCTCAACCAGCTTCACGTGATTGAAAGCGAGATAATGGGGATCGAAGCGAAACGGTCCGACCCGGTTGATCTCGCGGGTGATCCGCTCGGCATCGATCGGCAACACCTGCCACCCGACCGCCTCGGCCTCGACCTCCACCGGAAGGCGGAACTGGTAGAAGTTGTCGACCCAGTCGTCAGCTGCCCGAACCGGTTGAACCAACAGCGCAACAATCGCAACCAGCAGAAAGGGAAACAAACCGGGGACCGAACGTTGCATGAGCAGTGATTCCTGTGGGATCCAGGCCAAATGATAGCGAATCGGCCGCTGCCGCGTTTCGGATCGATTGGTGTCACCGGTCGAACCCGTCACACTTGCCGACAACCGGCCGAACCGAAAGACTGAATCGATCTCTCACCCGGATCTTCCATCCATGCCACGTCTCACCGGTGCCCGGTTCCTCGCCGACGCGTTGAACCTCCACGACGTCAGCCACCGCCTCTTCCTCCCCGCCATCCGTTCGGCCACGGCACCACCGGCGTGGCCAGGAGAAGACCAATGAACACAACCGACAACAACCCCACCGACGTGCTGTCTCGAGAACTGCCCGTGGCCGTGATCGGGCTGGGCACGATGGGCCATGGCATCGCGCAGGCGTTTGCCGTCGGAGGCTATACGGTCCGGGCCATCGACGAACGTCCCGAAACCGCCGCCACGGCGCTCGACCGCATCGCCAACAACCTCGAACAACTCGTCTCCGTCGGCCTGCTGCCTGCCGAACAGGCCCCCGAGGTGCTCGGACGCATCACCGTCTGCGAGGGGCTGGAGGAGACCGTGGATGGAACGGGTTTCGTGACCGAGGCGGCCTGGGAAAACCTGGCCGTCAAGCAGGCGGTGTTCGGACAGATCGAACCGCTGATCGATCAGCAGACGATCCTGGCCAGCAACAGTTCCAGCTTCCCGATTACCGAAACCGCCCGCGACCTGGTGCATCCCGAACGGGCCGTTGTGACTCACTGGTTCAACCCGCCCCACGTGATTCCCGTGGTCGAGGTGGTCGGCGGCGAGCGGACCAGCGACACCACGGTCGCCACCGCGCTGGCGACTCTCGAATCGATCGGCAAGACCGCCGTCCGCATCGACAAGGAACTGACCGGTTTCCTGGTCAACCGGGTCCAGGTGGCGATGTTCCGCGAGGTGTTCGATCTGCTGGACCGCGGCGTCGCGACCGCTTCGGAGATCGACCGGGCGATCCGTGGAAGCATGGGGCTGCGGCTGGCCGCGCTGGGTCCGTTGGCGATCATCGACTACGCCGGCTGGGACATCTCGTCGTCCACCTTCGCCAACCTGTCTCCCGACATGCGGGGTGACACCGAGGTTCCCGAGACCATTCGACAGATGGTCGAAGCCGGCCACCTGGGAGCCAAGTCCGGACAGGGGATCTACTCGTATCCGCCCGAGACAATCGACGAGAAGATCCGGCAGCGAGACGCGGACTACCTGTCGCTGGTGAAGCTGCTGCACTCTGCGGAGGACACGGCGTGATGACTCCCGACGACTTCCGGCAACATGGCCGCGAGATGATCGACTGGATCGCCGACTACATGGAGCAGGTCGAACAGTACCCGGTTCTCTCGCGCGTCGAGCCGGGGGACATCCGGGCTCAGCTGCCCGACTCGCCACCGATCCAGGGCGAGCCGTTCGACCGAATCCTGGACGACGTCAACCGGGTCGTCCTGCCGGGTATCACTCACTGGCAGTCCCCCAACTTCTTCGGCTACTTTCCGGCCAACACCTCGGCCCCCTCGATCCTCGGCGAACTGCTTGCCGCCGGACTCGGTGTGCAGGGAATGCTCTGGACCACCAGCCCCGCCTGCACCGAACTGGAGCAGCACGTCCTCGACTGGCTGATCGAGATGCTCGACCTGCCCACCACATTCCATTCGAGCGGCGACGGCGGCGGGGTCATCCAGGACACCGCTTCGAGTGCAACGTTGTGCGCGCTGCTGGCCGCCTGCTATCGCGAACGCCCGGACAAACCCCGCGACACCCGGCGGCAGGGGATCGACTCCTGGCAGGTCGCCTACACCTCCGACCAGGCCCACTCGTCAGTCGAGAAGGCGATGATGGTCACCGGCATGGGGACCGATCGTCTCCGCGTGATCCAGAGCGACGACAACTCGTCGATGCGGACCGATCTGCTGAAGCAGCAGATGGCCATCGACGCCACTCACGGCCTGAGACCGACCTTCGTCTGTGCCACGGTCGGCACGACCTCTTCGGGTGCCGTCGATTCCCTGGCCGAGATCGGCCCGATCTGTCGCGACCACGGGGCCTGGCTGCATGTCGACGCGGCGATGGCCGGCACGGCCGCGGTCTGCCCCGAGTTCCGCGAGATGCACGCCGGACTCGAACTGGCCGACAGCTTCGCCTTCAACCCCCACAAGTGGATGTTCGTCAACTTCGACTGCGACTGCTTCTACGTCGCCGATCGCGGTCCGCTGCTGCGGGCGCTGAGCGTGCTGCCCGATTACCTGAGGAACCGGGCGTCCCAGTCGGGCGAGGTGGTCGACTTCCGCGACTGGCACATCCCCCTGGGTCGCCGCTTCCGCGCCCTGAAACTGTGGTTCGTGATCCGCAGCTTCGGTATCGAGGGCCTGCAGCAGATGATCCGCTCGCACGTCGAGTGGGCCGGTCGGTTTGCCGAATGGGTCGAGGCCGACGAGGACTTCGAACTGGCGGCACCCAGATCGTTGAACCTGGTCTGCTTCCGTCACGTGGGCGGTGACGAGATGAACCAGAAACTGGCCGACGCCCTGAACGATTCGGGCGACCTGTTTCTGACTCACACCCAGCTCGACGACCGGCTGACGCTGAGATTTTCGATCGGCCAGACCTCGACCCGTCTCGAACACGTCGAACGGGCCTGGGCGGCGATCCGCGGGACGGCTGCCGAGTTGGCCTAGGCCACCCCGCAGAAGTTCATCGCCGCCAGTGCGTAGATACGGGCCGAGTCGACCACGCGGGTGATCGACACGTTCTCGATGTCGGCGTGGGCCGTTTCGTTGCTGGGCCCGTAGTAAATCGTCGGCACGCCGCTGCCGTGGACATAAAGATTGGCGTCTCCGACGATCCGCCGCCCGATGACCCGCGGGTCCTCGTCGAAGAGGTCGCGATGAGCGGCGCTGACGGCCTGCACCAGCGGATCGTCCACCGGTGTCTCGAACGGTTCTCGCTCGTGCTCCATCGTCACCTCCGCCGTCAATCCCCCCGCATCGGCAATCGGCGCCACCAGTTGCCGGAGTTCCTCGAGCACCTCGCCGGCGTCCTTGCCCGGCGACCAGCGGCGGGTGCCGGTGAAGCGGCACGAAACGGGTGTGCGGTTGAAGTAATCGCCGGCGTGCAGGATGCCCAGGTCGATCCGTTCGGCACCGGCCAGCGGATGGACATCGCCGTTGTCGAGTTCGTCCTGCCGGGCGGCAACCGCGGCAACCAGGTCGCCGGCGAACCGGATCGGGTTGTCCTTGAAGTCGACGTACTGTGTGTGGCGACCGCCGTTGGAGGGGGTCAGCATGATCGTGAAGACCATCGATCCCATGCTCATCACCCACAACTCGTCGTCACCCTCGACGATAATGATCCGCTCGGCGGCGATGCGACCATCGTTGATGTCGTCGATCAACGCCTTGGGCCCGTCTTTCTCGGCCTCGGGTTCCTCGTGTCCGACCACCGCGGTCAGCCAGAGATCGCCGGCCAGCGTGGTTCCCGATTCGAGCAGTGCTCGCGTGGCTCCCAGCACCGCGGCCATGCCACCTTTCATGTCGGTGGTGCCCCGCCCGTAGAGCAGGTCCCCGTCGCGGTAACACGGCTGATCGGTCTGATTGGGAATCGTGTCGAGATGCCCGTTGAGCATCAGCGTGGGCCCGGTGCCCCGGCCGCGAAGACACGCGTAGAGATTGGGGCGACCCGGGGTGACCTCTCGGACATCCACCTCCAGGCCCAGCTCCCCCAGTTGCCGCTCGTAATACCCGCAGACCTCGGTCTCGTCCATGGTCACGCTGGGGATCTTCACCATCTCCTCGGTCAGATCCGCGATCCATTCGCCGTCGATCTTCCCGAGAACCGCTTCAGTCATCATCGTTGTCCGCCTCGAGAAACTCGTTGGGCCGCTGAAAGATCCCGATTCCCAGGAGACCGTCCGGCGAATGCGCCTCGTGCACGCTGCCGGGGTGTCGCCACACGAAGTTGCCGGCCGTGCAGACACCTTCCTCATCAACCAGGCTTCCCTCGATGATGTAGGTCTGCTCGACACCCAGGTGCCGGTGCAGCGGCAACTTCGCGCCCGGCTCGGCACGGAACAGCGCCGTGAAACCCTCGCCATCGGGTTCCTGGAACAGGATCTTGATCGCGATCCCGGGGAACGGCGTCGACTGCCACTCCATCGCATCCACGTCAACGTAGACCGAGCTGGATCCTGAGTTCGTGCTCATGCTTGTTGCGTCACCGCCCGGCGGAAATCTCCGAGACCTCAATCCCCGAGAGCATTGGCTGCTTGCCGGTCTTGGGCACCAACTCGATCGTCAGTTGATCCGTGACCGAGACATTGGGGATCTCGTGTACCACCGTCCCGCCCTTGCCGGCCTTGGCCGCGTCGACATCCTTGAGCACGACCCGTCCCTGGATACGGACGTCGAAGACCCGTTGTCCGGTCTGGGGCTGCTTGGTCGATCCGGACGAGAAATACAGCCGCACGGCATAGCGACTCGGCTGGTCGCCCTTGCCTCGCAACGGCACTGCGCAACGCATGATGCCACGGGCCGATGACGAGAAGACCCACGAAGCGGGACTCGAGCTGATCTCGCTGGTGTCTCCGTCGGCACTCACGAATTTCCCGCCCTTGACGAACGCCTCGCCCAGGTCGAGGTTCAGTTCCAGGCCGGTCGTCTTGTTGGACTTGGGCCGGGGGTAACTGAGCCAGAGCCTGCCGGTGGCATCGCGGCGATCACCGGGAGCCCCGAGATTCAACGCCAGTTTCTTGACGGGCGTCGCCGTGCCGACACCACTGTAGATCCCCCACGGTCGCCTGGGAGCACGCGGTTCCATGACAATCGTCGAGGCAATCGAAAACAGGCAGACACACCCGGCACTCGCCTCGGGAATCATCACCAGCCCGTTGGCCGGTATCGCATTGATCCAACATCCCAGGCGATGACCGGCAAAGTGACGCGTGCCACTGTCGGACTGCAGGTCGTAGAAGGCGGTGAACCCTGAACGGAAGAAGAGCATGTTCGGGGCGGCGGTGTTCATGCCGCAGTGGTGCCCCGGTCTCATGAAGCTCCACGGCACCTCCTGGCCCGTCAGCGGATGGATCCGCGTGATCTGCTTGCCGGTCTTCAGCTCGTAGGACCACGGTTCGGCAATGATCCGGCTGCCGACGATGATCGGCCGGTGACGGTAGTTGGCGTCCTTGGACCACAGCTTGTAGCCGTTGACCGACGAGAGCGCCACGAGCCGCCGTTTCTTGAATTCGCCGGAAATGAACTGCTTCCAGTAGTGACCGTTGGCGTTGGCACCACCCAGCAGCAACACGCCGTCCTTGTAGATCATCGTCAGCCGACCGCCGCCGATACCGATGTCGCTGGTGTCGGTGACGTCGACCGGCTGTCTCCAGAGCTCCTTGCCGGTCTTCGAATCGAGTGCCATGGCGGTGCGGGCGTCGATCCGCTTCTGCCGGTCCTCGGCCCGCTTCCGGTCCTCGCCCTTGAGTTTCTGCAGCTCGGTCTTGTCCTGCTTGAGCAGCACCTGCCGCTGCTCGGCGGTGATCGAGCTGTCGATGAAGTGGACCCGGCCCGGTCCCAGCGCGATCGTACGAAAATCGATGCTCTTGCCCTGGTAGATCCAGAGCTGCTTGCCGGTCTTCAGGTCGATGGCGAAAATCGCATCGGTGGCGTCGGTGGTCTGCTGGCCACGGCGGGCACGAGCGGCATCGAGCCGCTTGCGGCGGGTGGCGGTGCCGATCAGCATCCCGTCCGAGAGTGCCACGTAACCCCACTCGTGCTCCTTCACGTCCTTGCCTGCCGGCAGCAGGTGGGTTGCCTGCAGCTTGCCGGTAGCAGCATCGAGCTGCAGGCAGCGGGAATCGAGCATCATGAACACGCTGTCGTCACTGGCAACAAGGTTGCCCGGTGCGTGATTCTGGAAGACACCGGTGCGGATCGCCTTGCTGTTCTTGAACTCCCACAGGTACTGCCCGTTGTAGGCGTCGTAGGCCATCAGGCTGTCGGTGCCCTGGATGAACATCCGGCCGTTTGTCGAGACCGGTCCCACGGCCCCATCGTGCCGGTTCATCATCTTGCCGGGGCCGGGATCACCGAACCACAGCACTCCCAGCCCGCCCCGGATCAGCTGATCGTCCGAGCAGGCGGTGTTGCCGGGATCTCCGTACTGGTGTGACCAACTGCCCGCACCGGGCAGCTTGCTCCGAACCACCTGTGTGAAGCTCTTGCCCGTCTCGGTCACCGATTGCTTGGCCAGTCCGAGACTGTTGCGCCAGGAGTCGCCGAACGGGTGAGTGCCTCCCAGGCAGACGGCCCCACCACACGGCTTGACGTGCCGGGCCACGACGTCTCCGGCGACCGGCACGCGGCCGGTCAACAGGTGCGTGTCGCTGACAACCAGGTTGGCGAAGTAGCTCGAGTAGGGAATCTCACCGGCAGCCGCCTCGTGGATCGTGATCCGGTGTCCGTAGAGCCCGGTGCGCACCAGTGCCTTGCGGGCCGCAGCCACCTTGGCCGGATCGGACTCGACGCCGTAGATCTTCAGCCCGCTGTGGCGGGCGAGAGCCAGGGCCAGGCGGCCCTGCTCGGCCCCGACCACCATGCAGAACCCGGTGCGGATACCGGTCTGTGCCAGGATCGACTTCGCCGACGCCTCGTAGACATCGGTCCACTTGTCTCGTGGATAGGGATCAGCCACGGGCTTGGTCGCGGCGACCTGTTGGCCCGCTCCACCGGCCGCAAAACAGTAGATCCGGCCGGCATCGGTACTGACCAGCAACCGGCCATCGGAAACCGCCAGGCCGCGAGCGTTGCCACGGACCTTGAGTCGTCCGGTTGACTTGCCGGTCTTCGCATCGAAGATCTCGACCAGGTCCTCGCCGCCCACAACCACGTGACCGGCGGTGACGATCACCGCCGCGTTCGAGGCACACTTCACCTTCCATTCGACCCCCACCTCGTCCTGGGAGTTGAGCTGCTTTCGCAGCGCCTCGGCCTTGACCAGGTATTCGTCCTTCTCGATCTTCCCGGAGCGGTAGCTGCTGTAGACGCTGCGAAGATCATTGCGGAGCTTCGTACGATTGCCGTTGACGGCCGCGTAGACCTTCTGGTTGAGCCGTGCCAGCGTTTCGCCAGTGGTGACGTATGTCGAACCGGCCGAGCCGGTGACCTGGCTGCCGAGCGTGAAGGTGCGGAGCGCCCCGTCGAGGATCACGGCGTTGGCACCGGCGACCTGTCCGGAGGAGAGGTTGAGCGTTTCGCCGGCCGATCCGCCTCGCCAGCCGGCGATGACTCGGATCTTGCCGGTCTTGCGATCAACGGCCGAGGGTCGCGACCGACCCGAGGGAAAGTAGAGTGCCGCCTCGGTGGCCAGCAGGTAGCCCTGCGGCGACAGATCGGCCCGGCCGGCGTTGCCGTGGCTGACCTGGTCGTTGCGCCAGATCGGCTTGCCGGTTTTCGCATCGACGGCTGCCAGGTAGACGTTTTCGTGAGGGAAGATGCCGGCACCGAAGTAGGCGACACCGTCTTCGACCAGGATTCCGGTACGGACGGGCCAACGCGAAATCATCTCGCCGCGGGCCACGATCCGCTCATCGGCAGGACCCAGCCTCAACCGCCAGTTCACACGACCGGTCGCCGCATCCAGGCACCACGCGTACCCGTCCTCGCTGCCGATGTAGACCCGTCCACCGGCGACCGTCGGAGCCAGCCGGATCGGCGCGTCGGTGAATGTCGACCAGACCGATTTCCCGGTCTTGGCATCAACGCAGTGGATGCGGTGATCGACCGAGGACCCGAAAAAGACGCGACCTCCCACAACCGCCACGTGCAGGGCGTCATCAAATCGCACCCGGTCATACAGGTCCTTGCCCTCGACCGATCGCCCACCGGCACCCGACCATGCGGTCTTCAACGGCACCGGGGTGCTGTAGGTCCACTGGTTGGCCAATGGCCAGGACAGCGTCTCGCCCGACGCCCCGGCACGACTGGCGTCGTGGCGGTAGGTCGGCCAGTCCTCGGCGGATGCCACCAGGGACAGGGTGACCAGGGCCAACCACATGATCGAACGCGGCTGCATCGCGAGATGTCTCATCGGTCTTCTCTTTGTTGAGTGAGGGGGATCCGTCCATTGTCCGACTGTGAGCCGGGGGTGCAAGCACGGGGCACCGGCGCATGAAAAAGGGCCGGTCCCGCCGTGGCGTGGACCGGCCCCTTGCGTGTTCTCGATTCCGCTTACTTCCGCGACGCCGTCTGCTTCTCGGCCAGCCGCTTGAAGTACTCGTCGATCGCCTTCCGGTAATGAGCCGGGTAGTTGCGATCAAGAATGTTGCGGGCCCGCGCTTCGGCCTTCGGCGGCAGAGCACCCCAGCCGGTGCGATTGCCCGTGTTGCGGTTGGCGACGTTGCCGGGACCCTTTGCACCGCGGATGGTGCTGTCCTGGGCGGGGCTGTTGGCTTGATTACGACCACCCGGGCCGTTGCCACAGCCAGGTCACGTACCGCCTTGCTGTTCCAGCTTCTCGATGATCGCGTCCAGGGCCACGACGATCTCGTCCTCCTGCTTCTGCACCCGCTGGCCGCCTCGCCCAAGGTCCAGGCGTCGCTCGACGTCCTTCATCTTCCGCGAGATCTCCGAAAGCGAGTCCTTCTTGAGGGACTGCAGATCGTGTCGCATCAACTCGGCGGTGGTCTTGTATCGCAGAGGCACGCCGGCAGTCTTCTCGAGCAGTGTCTGGATCGTCGCCAGACCTTCGGTCTTCTTCAACAACTGGTGTTCGCAGACCGCCTTGAAGTACAACAGCCCGGCCGGATCGACGACCGTCTTGGTCTCCAGGGCCACCAGCAGGTCGAGTGCTTCGTCGTACATCTGCTTATGGGCCAGGAACCGGCCGTAGAACAGCTGCATGTTGGCGGTGTAGAAGGCACCTTTTCCCTTGAGAATCCTGGCATCCGGCACCGGGGTACCCGGCTCGAGCTTGCAAGATTCGAGAAATGCCTTCGTCTTGGCGTCTACGCTCGAGAAGGTCCCCACGACCATGTCGAGCACGCGGCTGCCAGACATCGACTGCTTGTCGAAAGCCCAGGCCTTGCCGACCCGCTCGAGAATCGCCTTGTCGGTGATGCCCTGGGCTGCCACCCAGTGCTGGACCTTCGTACGGGTTTCGGTTGGCGATGGAGCGGCAACAACGTAATTGGCTGCCTGGACCGAATCGGCCAAGCCCACCACGGCAACCACCGCTGCCAACGAAACTGACAGGAGACGCGTCATGACGAAACCCTCTGGTTCGTTTGTGCTGACAGAACGGCGCGAAAAACACCATCCTGTCTCCAAGGATACGGCTGACGGCCACATCCGGTCAAGGCCGTCCCCCGATACTCCTCATCCTACTGCCTCACATGCCCCCACTACTACTCGATTCGACAATCAGGCAACTTCCGCTTGAGTCGCTCAAGGCCTTCCGGGGTGATCTTTGTCCCTTGGACCTTCAATTCCCGGAGTTTCTCGAAGCGGACAATCACGGGAATACTGGTGTCACTGACCGGAAGGCGGCTCCGCAGGTGCAGGACCTCGAGCTGGACCAGCCCCTTCAGATTCGACATTCCCTCGTCGCTGATACGGGTTTCGTCCAGGCAGAGCGTCTCGAGGCTGGACAGTTTGCCGAGATGCACCAGTCCCTTGTCGGTGACATCGGTGCCGTAGAGGAACAGCCGACTGAGGCTGGAGAGCTTGGTGAGGTGAGCCATTGCGGCGTCGGTAACCTTGGTATCGGAGAGGTTGATCGTGCGAACGTCCTTGAGCACGGCGAGATGAACGGCCGACTTGTCGTCCATCTCGGTGCCCTTGAGATCAACCTCGACGATGCGGTCGCGGAAGTCGAGCTTCATTTCTCCGCCGATCGCCTCCAGGGCCACCATCGCTCCGGCCTGTTCGACCGGGATCATCGGCAGATCCTCGTCGAACCCCTCGTCGTCACCCTTCTTGGCAACCGTCTTCCTGGCCGGCGTTTTCTTGTCGATCTTCGGGACGGGGAGCGACGGAGCGTCCGGGTCGCCACCGGAAGTGACCGGATCAAATTCCGGAGCCGGGGCCAGGTCGACGGCATCGGCCACCGGTTCGTCCGGCCCGTCGGCACACCCTGCCACGATCAGCAGCAGGCCGGCCAGCAGGCCGAATGTCGCGTGGAATCTCATCGGAGTTTCTCCAGCCCGGGGGCACTCGATCGGGAGATTCATCATACGACAATCCCCACCGCCCGCCATCCTCTCCTCACGCTGTTCACCTCACGACTGCGGACCCCGTATCGCCTGACCGTTTCCCGCTCGGTGATCTCGGCAAAGTCCTGGAACCGGCAGTCGGGTTTCAACAGGTGCAGGGCCTGGTACCACACCTCTCCGAGCGTCTCCCAGGCGTACCCCCCCAGCTCGACCGCCGCCCGGAAGAACGCGTGATTGGGAATTCCCGAGTTGATGTGGACGCCGCCATTGTCGGCATCTCCACGGTAGCGATCATCCCAATGAGCCGGCTGGGGATCGTCACCCAGGAAGGGGTCATCACGGTAGGCGGTGCCCGGAGCGGCCAGGTCTCGGAGCGCCCGGCGGGTCGGCGCCTTGACCATCAGTTCGCGACCGATGGTCCAGTCGCCGCCGCGGGCTTCCTGTCGACGCTTCCACTGGCGGACCAGCACTCCGAAGACATCACCGATGTGCTCGTTGAGCGCACCGGATTCACCGAAATAGCGGAGGTCGCTGGAGAAGGCGATCACGCCGTGAGCCAGTTCGTGACCGACCACTTCGATCGATCGGGTGAACCGCCGGAAAAGGATTCCGTCGCCGTCGCCGAAACCCATCCGCGACCCGTCCCAGAAGGCGTTGCTGTAATTGCGGCCGACATGGACCACGCTGACCAGGGTCATGCCCTGGCCGTCGAGTGACCTGCGGTCGTGGACCTTGTTGAAGAAGTCCCAGACACTGCCGGTGTGCCGGTACGCTTCGCGGACCGCAATGTCTCCCGTGTCGGGGTCGCCCTCGGACCGCACCAGCCGGCCGGGCAGGTCGAAGGACCCGCCCGCATCGTAGACCAGCCGCTGTTTTCCTCCGTCGGGCGACGCGCTGACCATCAGTCGCGGAGCGACCCGGGTCGCTTCACGGAAGGCCCGTGTCTCGATCGAACGCAGCATCGAGTCGCGAGCCCGTTCGGCCAGGCCAGGGTGATCCGATTCGGCCAGCCGTTCGAGCATGTGAGGCGGGATGATGCACTGCAGCGGGTTGCGTGCACAGCAGGTGTCGACGACCAGCATCGGCAAGATCCTCCCGGCCCGCGGCTGTTGAGCCGACCACGAGGATTCGTGGCCGAGTCAACAGGCGGAAGGCCGGGAGACATATCACGCCGATGGTCGGCGGTGGTCACTTCCCCGCGAACTTCACCGTCACCACGCGGTCGATCGGTGTCTTGACCGACTGTTTGCGGTTGCCGGGCCAGAGAATCTCCAGCGTCACATCACCGGCGTGATCGCCCAGGCCGAAGTGCATGGCCGCGTCGGCCTGGTTGCCCTGCCCGGTCCCGGTGGTCACCTGTCGGGTGATCATCCGTCCCTTCTCGCCGCCGACGCGGATCCGCACCTGGGCACCGATCGCGGTGGTGTTGACCGGTCCGGAACCGACCAGCCGCACCTTGATCCAGTGACCGGGGTGGCCGGGATTCTGGTAGAGCCCACCACCGACGACCAGGTCGAGCGCCCCGTCGTTGTTCCAGTCGGCCCAGGCGGCCTGGTAGGTCTGCGGCCGGTCCATCCCCGCCGCCCCGGGCACCTCGGCGAACTTGAACCCCCCCTTGTTGTGGTACAGCACGCTCTTGTCGCCGGGGTAGACGGTGGTGAAGAACAGGTCCAGCAGCCCGTCGTTGTCAAAGTCGCCCAGTGCCGGTGAGGCATATGACTCCTGCCACCTCAACCCCGCCTGCCCGGAGAGATCCTGGAAGTGGTACTTCTTGTCCTTACCCAGGTTGCGGAGGAACTTGGGACGGTCCTGGTAGGCCGGGGGGTGCGAGAAGTTGCCGACGAAGATGTCGATCCGGCCATCACTGTCCAGGTCACCGAAACAACTGCCGATGGTGTGGCCCCACGCGCCCAGCCCGCCGTCTCCGTCAGTTCCGAACGCTTTCGAAACATCAGCCAGGTTGCCCTTGCCGTCGTTCTGCCACAGGAAATTCGGAACGAGGCGGTAATTGCTGACGTAGATGTCCAGGTCGCCATCCTCGTCGAAATCGGCCGTGGTCAGCCCGCGGGCCGGGTTGGGCGTGCCCTTGGTCCGCCAGACCTCCTTGAACGTCCCGTTGCCCTGGTTCCGGTAGCGGACATCGATCTGGTAGGCGGGAGCCTCGTAGCCGCCGACATAGAGATCCAGCAGCCCGTCACCGCTGAAGTCGCCCCAGACGGCACACATCGGGGCGGGCATCGGCAGCTTGGGGACGGCGCCCTCGAGATGCTTGAACTTGCCGCCTCCCATGTTCTTCAACAACCGACCGCCGCCGCCGGGCGTGTAGAAATCGATCTTGCCGTCCGCGTCGAAATCACCCCAGGTCCCACCACCACCGACCCCGGGTGACTCGACCTTCTTGAACGACTTGCCCTGCTGGTTGTGCCACAGCGTTCCGCCGTCAAAGAGATCAACCCAGCCGTCGGCGTCGAAGTCGATCCAGTGAGCCGACCCGCCCCCCAGGCCCTGCAGGCCGACCGCCGCCGTGATGTTCTTCCACGGCTTGACCTTCTGGGCCCAGCCGTCGCCGGCCGAAATCAACACGACCGCCAGGACGATTGCCATCACCCGGTTCACTCCGCTCATCGTCGTCTCCTTGGCATTCAGCCGTCTTCGGACACCAGTTCCAGTTCGGCAGCAATTCCCCGCATCGCCTCGATGCAGAAGTTGATGTGTTCATTCAGTTCGACCCCGAAATCCTCGGCCCCACTGCTGATGTCATCGCGGTTGACCGCGGCGGCAAACGAGGCCTGTTTCAGCTTCTTGCGGACACTCTTGGCCTTCAACCCCTCCAACCGGGTCGGACGGACCAGGGCGCACGCGGTGAGGAATCCGCAGAGTTCATCGCAGGCGTACAGCGCCTTGTCCATGACCGACACGCGGGGGCAGTCGTCGAGATAATCGGCGTGCGACTTGATCGCGTAGATCACCTCCTCGGAGTACCCTCGCTCGGCCAGGATCTTCGACCCCTGCAGCGGATGATCCGGGGGATCGGGCCAACGTTCGTAATCGAAGTCGTGCAGCAGGCCCACGCGACCCCAGGTCTCCTCGTCTTCGCCCAGCTTCCCGGCGTACGCCCGCATCGCCGCTTCGACGGCCAGCATGTGCTTGCGGAGGCCCTCACCCTGGGTGTACTCACACAACAGTGCCCAATCGTCGTCCCGGCTCATTCCGCCCCCAGTTCTCTGGACCTTTGAGTGGCTGCTTCGACCGCGTTGATCAACGTTCCGCGCAGGCCCGCCCGTTCCAGTTCGGCCAGTCCGGCAATCGTCGTTCCTCCGGGACTGGCGACCGCGTCCTTGAGGACCCCGGGGTGCTCCCCGGTGACCAGCACCATTTCGGCGGCTCCCTTGACCGTCTGGGCGGCCAGTTGCAGGGCGACGTCACGGGGCAGCCCGCACAGCACGCCCCCGTCGGCCAACGCCTCGATCACCTCGTAGACGTAGGCCGGGCCGCTGCCGGAGAGCCCGGTGACGGCATCGATGAGCGGTTCCTTGACCGGCAGGGCGACCCCGACGGTGGTCAACAGCCGCGCGACCAGGTCGGCATCCGCGTCGGTGGCCGACGCCCCGACTGCGAACGCCGAGGCCGAGATGCCCACCAGGCAGGGGGTGTTGGGCATCACGCGGACCAGTCGTGTCGATTCGCCCAGTCCCTCGGAGAGTGCCTGCAACGTGATGCCGGCGGCGATCGAGACGACCAGGTGATCGGAGGTGACCGCGGGAGCCAGCCCGGCCAGGACCTCGGACATCTGCTGGGGCTTGACGGCCAGCACGATCACGTCGGACAACCGGGCCACCTCGGTGTTGCCCTCCGCGATCGATGCCCCGGTCGACTCGGCAAACGACTCGGCCGCCGCCGGCACCACGTCGCTGCCGACGATCGATTCGGCCGTGCAGAACCCCGACGAGACCAGCCCGCCGGCCAGGGCGGTGGCCATTCGTCCGGTTCCCACAAATCCCACTCGCGGCGCTTCGCTCATCTCGCTCCTCTCCTGTGACGAACGGTCCATTCTGGAGCACCGCGTGGCCGAACTCAATCACGCGGCAACCACCCATTACGATCGCTGCCGCGGGGCCTGCGTCTTTGCAACGCGTTCTGGACAGAAGTACAATCTCGAGTCTCGCGCCGTTTCACTGGCATCACGAGGCTCCGGATGAGTTCCCCAGACATTTCCCAGGCTTCCAATGACACCGGGACAGGCCCCAGGCTCACCCAGGTGTTCCTCAACTCGCGCCGCGAGGCGATCGTGATCTTCGGGTCCTGGTTCGTCGCGCTCTGCTGGGCGGTGCCCTACTGCTACATCAACGGCTACGGGCACCAGGTCGATCCCGAGACGATGAGCACGACGATGGGAATCCCCACCTGGCTCTTCGGCGGCATCCTGCTGCCCTGGATCATCGCCGACCTGTTCACCACCTGGGTCTGCTTCTTCTTCATGAAGGACGACAAGCTGGGGGCCGCCGGAGACGAGGAAACACACGCCGAACCGGTAGCGGTGTCCGGAGCGGAAGGAGATCAAGCATGAACGGGCTTCAGATGAACCTCCTGGCTGCGGCTGATTCGGGCACCGCGGTGCTGTGGACGTTCCTGATCTACATGGTCGGCGTCTTCCTGATCGCCGGGCTCTCGAACCGTCTCCTGAAGAACCGCGACTTCCTGAGCGAATATTTCCTGGGCAGCCGCGGGCTGGGCGTCTGGGCATTCGCGCTGACGCTGGCGGCCACCAGTTCCTCGGGCGGCAGCTTCATGGGCTTCCCGAGCAAGATCTACACCCACGGCTGGAGCCTGGGGCTGTGGATCGGCAGCTACATGGTGGTGCCGATCTGCGTGATGGGACTGCTGGGCAAACGGATCAACGAGGTGGCTCGCACGGCCCAGGCGATCACCATTCCCGACGTGCTCCGCGACCGCTTCCGCAGTATCGCCTTCGGCCTGATCTCGGTCTCGCTGATCGTCTTCTTCATGACCTTCAACCTGATCGCCCAGTTCAAGGGCGGCAGCACGATCCTGAAGACGCTGCTGGGCCCGATCGATGCCTTCACCTCCTCGGCGGCCAGCCTGCCCGAGTGGATCGGCGACATGTGCTCGCAGGGCAATGAGTACCTGGTGTGCCTGGTGGTCTTCGGCGTCGCGGTGATCGTCTACACGACCTACGGCGGCTTCCACGCGGTGGTCTGGACCGACGTGATGCAGGGCGTGGTGATGGTCATCGGCGTGATGATCATGCTGCCGCTGGCGATCAACCAGGCCGGTGCCGTCGCCGCCACCGACAAGGGGGCGGGACTGGAACAGGTCACCCGGGCCATGGCCAGGATGGTCCCGCCACGCAAGGGAACCGCGACCATCACGGCGGCCAGGGCCGGTGCCGATGTCACCGTGCCCTCGGGGTCGTGGATCTTCGTCGGCGAAGGCGATGATCAGCGCCTGTTCAAGATCAAGAACCGCTACGACTTCACCGCCAGCGAATCCCGTTTCGAGGCAGCCGAGATCTGGGAGATCGTCACGCCGGCCGACGTCGAGCAGGTCCAGCGACGGCTCGAATCGGGCAGTGAACCCAGCAACGTCACCGGACAGATCAACCTCGAGATCGAGGAACTCAAGGACTACGCCTACGGGGCGACGCCCGAACAGTCGGGGTCCTACGTGACCGGCCCCGGCCCCTCCCGTGAAAAGGCCGACGGCTTCCTGCCGCTGTCCCTGGCCATCTCGTTCTTCTTCATGTGGGCCATCTCGGGCACCGGGCAGCCCAGCAACATGGTTCGCCTGATGGCCTTCAAGGACACCATCACGCTGAGGCGATCGATCTTCACCGTCGCGATGTACTACTCGGCCATCTACTTCCCGCTGGTGATCATCTTCTGCTGTGCCCGGGTGCTGATGCCGGGGATGGAATCCGAACCCGACCGGATCATGCCGCAGATGGCCGTCGAGCTGACCTCCAACATCGGCATGGGCTGGTTGGCCGGATTGCTGATCGCCGCCCCGTTTGCCGCGGTGATGTCGACCGTCGACAGTTTCCTGTTGATGATCTCCTCGGCACTGGTCCGTGACATCTACCAGCGGAACATCAATCCCGATGCCGAGGAAAAGAAGATCAAGACGCTCAGCTATGTGATCACCATGGTCGCGGGGCTGGGGGCGTTGTTCGGAGCGATGAATCCGCCGGAATTCCTGCAGGATATCATCGTCTACACCGGCAGCGGGCTGGCCGCCTGCTTCCTGGCGGCGGTCGTCTACGCGCTGTACTGGCCTCGCTCGAACGCCCAGGGCTGCATCGCCGCCATGGTCTCGGGCTTCGCCGCTCACCTGTCGATGTACCTGATCGGCTTCATCCAGGGCAACGGGTTCTCACCATTCAAGCTGTTCAGCATGGACCCGATCATCATCGGACTGGTGACCTCGTTCGTCGTCGGCTGGGTCGTCACCATCATGACGCCGCCGCCGCCACAGGACCTGGTCAAGAAATACTTCCACGACGCGAGCTGATCCACCATGAAGTTCATCGACGCGCACTCGCACATCTGGACTCCCGACACCAAGGCCTACCCGCTGGGTGCCGGCTACCGGCGGTTCAGCATGGACCCGCCCAGCTTCACCGTCGAAGAGCTGCAGGGCAACATGAAGGCGGTCGGTGTCAACCGCGTGGTGCTGATCCAGATGTCCTTCTACGGCTACGACAACAGCTACATGCTGGACGCCATGCGGCTGCACCCGGGCAGCTTCAGCGGCGTGGCCGTCATCGACCAGGACAAGCCGCGGGTCGACCTGGAAATGAGAAAGATGAAGGGGCTGGGCGTGCGGGGCTTCCGGATCTACCCGAAGAACCAGACGGTCGAGCAGTGGCTCGACGACCCGGCAATGCACACGATGTGGAAAACGGGGGGCGAGGAAGGCCTGGCCATGTGTTGCCTGGTCGACCCGGACGCGTTGCCGGCGATCGACCGGATGTGCCGCCGCTACCCCAAGACGACCGTCGTGATCGACCACTTCGCCCGCGCCGGGGTGGGCGGGGAGATCAGGCAGGCCGACGTGAAAGCCCTGTCCGACCTGGCCCGCCACGAGAACGTCTACGTCAAGATCTCGGCCTACTACGCCCTGGGCAAGATGAAGCCCCCCTACCACGACCTGGGCGACATGATCCACGAGATGCTCAACGCCTACGGCCGCAAGCGGCTGATGTGGGCCTCGGATGCTCCCTTCCAGGTCGTCAAAGGCCACACCTACAAGGCCTCGATCGACCTGATCAAGTCCGGCCTCGATTTCCTGGACAACGACGACCGCGAGTGGTTGTTGAAGAAGACGGCCGAGCGAGTGTTTTTCGAAGGAATCAAGAAGATCTGAATGTCCACCCCCCTGACCATCAACGACGCCTCGGAGATCATCTCGCCGGCCTTGCTGGTCTTTCGCGACCGGCTGCTGGCCAATATCGACGCGATGATCACCATCGCCGGTGACCCCTCGCGACTGAGACCTCACTGCAAGACGCACAAGACCCGCGAAGTGGTCGCGCTGCAGATCGAGCGGGGCATTCTCAAGCACAAGTGCGCCACGTTCGCCGAG
>Ga0310342_100000730_pt1 | contig 19178 bp, 11 predicted proteins | sample S15DNA20500_MG_FD_206155 | JGI IMG/M metagenome (GOLD analysis project Ga0310342, IMG submission 206155) | Marine microbial communities from station ALOHA, North Pacific Subtropical Gyre - S1503-DNA-20-500_MG | ecosystem: Environmental > Aquatic > Marine > Oceanic | place: Pacific Ocean: North...
CAAAAGGAACCACCTGAGCCTCCCGACGCTCCGCGCAGCGGACGAGCAGCCAGCCCGCCCCGAACTCGATCGGGTCGGAGACCTTCCCGATCTCACCGTCGAACGCGTAATCGATAATCGGCTTGAGCAATGAGGAAGACCGGTCGTGCCAGCCCTTATGTCCACCGGAGTCGGCGGTAATGGGACTGTGGAGCCGCGCGAGGGTCGCGAAGTCCGCCCCCGTGTCCAGCTCCTCCTTGATCCGCTTCGCCTTGGCCAAGGCCTTCGCCTTCGTGCCGCGCTCGGTGCTGGTAGCGGTCTGTCCCACCGTGATCGCCATGTACCAGATATCCGCCTTGGGGACGGCGCTGAACTCGTCCTTCAGATGCGTCTCGTAGTAAGCACGGACCTCACGGGCCGTGGGATTGACGCTGTGCTCGGGTCGCAAGACACCCCCGATTCCGCCCCTGCCACCCGCGAACGTGCTGACATACAGCTGCCGTTGCAAGCGCAGAGTGAGGTCCGCCACATACTCGTCCAAGGTCACGCCACGCTCCACCAGATACTCTTGAAACGCCTCCTCGCCGCCGAGGCGCGCCTTGTGCCGCTCGACCTCAGAGAGGATGTGCTGGGGGTTGAGGACGAGGTGAAGCCGCGCCGCGGCCTGGTCCTTGACCCGCTCGAGGATCATCCTCAGCAACGTGCGCTCAAACAACTTCCCCCGGTTAGCTACGGACATGCCGACGGCCGCGACCCGGCTCTCCCCGCGCACCTCCGCGATGGTGATCACCTCCCGATTCACCATCGCCGCAATGCCGCTCTCGTAGACCCGGGCCGGGTCCCCACGGGGCGGCTTCTCCGCGGGCGGGGTCCCGTCACCCTGGGCCGACGCCGCGCTCACGAGGATCAACAAGCAAGCAAGCCTTCTCATGGCAGTTCCCTCCGCGGCCAAGGGTAGCACCCCTCAAGGGGTGATTGCGCCCCTGGTCTCCTTCAAGAACCGGATACGGCGGGGCCCTCGGAGGGCTCCACCCAAAGATGCTCTTGCAGGAAGGCCAGCAGCTCGCCCGGACCCCGGAACGGCGCAGGATGCACCAGCAGGACGACCTCGCCGCGGAGGATGCGGACCTGTTCCCCCGAAGCTCGGACATGGGGCATCAGCCTCTTGAGCCGATGGGAGCGGAGCGCGACGCCCTCCCCCGGCATCATCTCCAGCCGCGCGACCCGCAAGCGCTCCATCAACGCGCGGATCTTCGCCACGAGGACGAACTCGCAGGCGACGGGAGGGGGCGGACCGAATCGGTCAGCCATCTCAGCGATGACCGCTTCGAACTGGGCCTCGGTCGTCGCCCGACCGAGCTTGCGGTACATCTCGACCCGCAGCTTCTTGTCGGTGATCCAGGCATCGTCGAGATAGGCGGTGAAGTCGATGTTGATCTCGACCTCCTGGGGCAACTCCACCCGCTCGTTGCGCAGGCGCTTCACGGCCCCGTCCAGCAAGCGGCAGTACATCTCGTAGCCGACCGAAGCGATGTGTCCGCTCTGCTCGGGTCCGAGGATGTTGCCCGCGCCGCGGATCTCCATGTCCCGCATGGCGATCTGGAATCCCGCCCCGAGACGGCTGAACTCCTCGATGGCGCGTAACCGCTTCTCCGCGATCTCCGAGACAGAGTGGTCAGGGCGGACGAGGAAGTACGCATACGCCTGATGGTGATAACGCCCCACACGGCCGCGGAGCTGATGCAGGTCCGACAATCCGTAGCGATCCGCTTGGTCGACAAAGATCGTGTTGACGCTCGGGATATCCAGGCCGGACTCGATGATCGTGGTCGCGACCAGGATGTCAGCTCTCTTCTCGAGGAAGCTGAGCATGGCCCGCTCGAGCGCGCGCTCCGGCATCTGCCCATGTCCAACAAGGATGCGCGCCTCGGGGACGAGCTTCGACAGTCGTTTCGCGATCTTGTAGATGGTCTGCACCCGGTTGTGAACGAAGAAGATCTGCCCCTCCCGATCGAGCTCTCGGAGGATCGCCGTCCTGACAACGTCCTCTGCATACGGGATCACCTCCGTTCGCACCTCGCGACGTCCCTTCGGCGCCTGCCCCAGAGGCGAGATGTCGCGGATCCCGAGGATCGCCTGGTGGAGGGTCCTCGGGATTGGCGTCGCGCTCATGATCAGCACGTCCACGTTGGTGCGCAGACGTCGCAGCCGCTCCTTGTGGCCGACGCCAAATCTCTGCTCCTCGTCGATGACGAGGAGCCCCAGGTCCTTGAACGAGACGTCTCCCTGAACCAGTCGGTGGGTCCCGATAACGATGTCCACGGCCCCGGACGCCAGCCCCTCCAGAGCGCGTTGCTGCTCCTTCTTGGTTCGGAACCGGGAGAGGCACTCGATGACGACCGGGTAGTCCTTCATGCGCTCCTTGAAGGACTCCCAGTGCTGCTGCGCCAGGATGGTCGTCGGAACGAGCACGGCCACCTGCCGCTCACCCATCACGCACTTGAACGCCGCGCGCATGCAGACCTCGGTCTTGCCATACCCGACGTCACCGCAAATGAGACGATCCATGGGACGGTCCGACTCCATGTCTGCCTTGATCGTCTCCGCTGCGCGGGCCTGGTCGGGAGTCGCCTGATACGGAAAAGCCGCCTCGAACTCCTGCTGCCACGGGGTATCCCGCGGATGCCGGATGCCCGTCTTGCGCGCGCGAATTGCCTGCATCTCCAGCAAGTCAGCCGCCATGTCGGTGACCGCCTGGCGCACCGCCTCCTTGCGCTTCTCCCAAGAAGCGGAGCCGATCCGGGAGAGGTCGGGGGCGTCGCCCTTCCCCCCGATGTACTTCTGGACGAGATCGATCTTGGACGCGGGCACGTGCAACTCGACCGCATCTTTGAACTCGAGAACGAGGAACTCCTGCTCAGCCCCCCCCTTCACCTCGCGACGCAACCCGATGAACCGGGCGATGCCCTGAGCGAGGTGGACCACGTAGTCGCCCTCTTCGAGATCCAGAAACGAATCGATGGCCTCGCTGACGACCGCTTCTTCTTCACGCGGACGCCGCCGCTTGACCGCCGTCGCGAACAGCTCGTGATGGCCAAGGGCCCCGACCCCGAGGAACGGGCTGTGAAAGCCCTCATGCAGACGACCGACGTGCATGACCACGTTCCGCGCTCGCACCTTCTCCGCACCCGGGGCCTGCTGCTCGGCGAGGACCTCCCTGAAGCGATCCCGTTCCGCATCCGTATCGAAGCAGAGCAACGTCATGCTCTTGCCACGGGACGTGCGCTCCAGGGTGTCGATAGCGTCTTCGAAGGCTGACCCCGCCGTGGCGACGATCTGGCCTCCGATATTCAACGCCTCGGCAGCCGGCGCCTTCATCCTCGAGGTCATCACCTCAGGCAGTCGGAACATCGCGGCCCACGCGTCCTCCCGTTGCTGCCGATCCCGACCTTCGAACCGCGCGAGGTGGCGCTCCATGGACTCCGCGAGCCCGCTGGCGTCGCGGGCCAGCACGGTCCACGACGGGTCGAGGTGCTCGGCCAGGGTCCCGCCCTCCGGGTCGTCGTCCGGCAAGAGCAGCGACGGTGAAGCCCGGTCGAGCACCTCGACCGACAACTGGGTCATCGGATCAAACGCGCGGAGGCCCTCGATCTCGTCGTCCATCCACTCCACACGCAAGGGCCTGTCGAGGTCGTGAGGCCAGAGGTCGACCAGGTCACCCCGGACGGCAAAGACTCCCGGGCGGTCGGCTGTGGCGTCGCGGACGAAGCCGGCGTCGACGAGACGCGCGACGACCCCATCGAGCGGCAGGGTCGCCCCGATGACCAACTCCAGCCGCCCTTCGCGCACCGCATGGGGAGATGGCACCGGATCCACGGCCGAACGCACCGGCGTCACCAGGACGCGCAACGCCCCATCGCTGGCCAGCCGGCTGATGACCCGAGCGCGCTCCAGCGCGCCGTCCACGCCTGACGGGAGCAAAGCCGTCGCATCCGCCGGGACGCCGAACGCCCGGAGGTCCTCCACGACACCCTCCGCCTCCTCCTCGCCGGGGACGAGGAGTAGCCAACGACGCTCGGTCACCCGCACCAGCGCGCTGCCGAGGAGTGAGAAGGACGACCCCGTAACTCCTCCGACCACGGGGGCGTCACCTAGGGTCGCAATCAACTCCTTGAACGGTCGGGAGCGGATAAGAGGTTCGAGAAGAGCGTCCACGTGCGTGGTTCACGATAGCGACACGGCGGGGCGGACCACCAGGGCGCGTTACATGGTCAGAGCAACCCCAGCTCCCTGAGCGCCGCGCGCGCCGCGCGCTGCTCCGTCTCCTTCTTCGATCGGCCCCACGCCGGAGAAAACCGACGATCTCCCAGAGTCGCGCTCAATTCGAACGTCTTGGTGTGATCCGGACCCGCGGTTGAGATGACCACATATCCCGGATTATCCATGTGGTTTTGCTGCGCCCACTGTCCGAGCCACGACTTGAAATCCCGTTGGCCGGGCTCGTCGGCTGCGGTGGCGATGGCGTCTTCGAAATGACGGATGACAAAGTCGTAGGCCGCGTCCAGGCCTCCGTCCACGAAAACCGCGGCGATGACCGCCTCCAGCGCGTTGGAGAGGATCGAGTTGGTGATCGATTTCGGGTTCGGGAACATACGCCCGACCACGAGGTGCGGCGCCAGCCCGATGTCCCGCGCCTTGAGCGCCAGGCTGCGGCGGCTGACCACCTGGCTCTTCACCTTGGTCATGCGACCTTCTTGGAACTCGGGATGGTGCGCGTAGAGGTAGAGGCTGACGACGGCGCCGAGGATGGCGTCCCCGAGAAACTCAAGGCGCTCGTTGCTGCCGGAAAAGGCGGTGCGAGACGAGCTGTGGGTCAGCGCCCGAATGAGGGTCTCAGGGTCGCTGAACTTGTATCCGAGCACGCGCTCGCATTCGTCCACGCGCCGGGTGACAGCCTCGTCTCCGCTGGTGGCGCTCACGCGTCGAGGCTCCCTTCCCCCGGCTGGAACAAGAGCCCATATTCCTTCTGCGCGTAGCGATCCGTCATTCCGGACACGTAGTCCGTCACGGAGCGCTCCAGCCCGTCCGTCGCGGCGAGCAGTTGAAACCGCGGCGGCATCAGTTCGCTGCCCTCGCGGTATGCCCTGAACAAGCCGGTGATCATCACGCGTGCGCGGTTCCGCATCCGGCACACCTTGAAGTGCGTGTAGAAGTGGTCGTAAAGGAACTTGCGCAATTCGGCCTCACCCGTCTCCACCTCGGAGCTGAAGGCGACGACGGCGTCCGGCTGCGAACGAACGTCTGCCAGGTTGCGGATCTGTCGCTCGGCTAGCTGGCGCCCGGTGCTCTCACAGAGGTCGCGCACGAGCAGCGAAATCAACTGGGCGACGACCTTGAGTTCGAGCAACCGGCTCGAGGTCCCGGGATAACGCGCCAGCGCCTGCTCCCGCGCTTGCTGCCAAAGGGTGACATCACGCTCGAGCGCATCACGCTCGATGATCCCCGAACGCAGGCCATCATCCAGGTCAGCGGACAAGTACGCGATCCCATCGGCGAGATCGACGACCTGAGCTTCGAGACACGGGCCCTCTTCGGGGCAATAAGGCGCGTAATCCGCCCCCTCGAACGGACGCTTGTGCTTGATGATCGACTCGCGCACCTCGTACGTGAGGTTCAACCCCCCGAAGTCCGGGTACTTGATCTCGAGCACGTCGAGGATGCGCAACGCCTGGCGATTGTGCTCGAACCCGCCATGCTCACGCATGAGTTCACCGAGGACATCGCCACCGGAGTGCCCGAAGGGCGTGTGCCCCAGGTCGTGTGCCAGGGCCAGGGCCTCGGTCAGGTCCTCGTTGAGCGAGAGGCTGCGGCTGATCCCTCGGGCGATCTGCGAGACCTCGAGGCTGTGGGTGAGCCGCGTGCGGTAGTGATCTCCGGTGTCGGCTACGAACACCTGCGTCTTGCCGTTGAGGCGCCGGAACGCCGTGCTGTGAATGATCCGATCCCGATCACGCTGAAAATCCGTGCGTAGAGGGTCGGGCGGCTCCTCGATGCGACGCCCGCGAGTCCCGCTACCTCGGCAGGCGTACGGCGCGAGCCGCGCGTCCTCCCGCGCGAGCACATCTTCCCGGGTCAGGATGGCTCCTGCCTCGGACTCCGTATCGCTTCCGTTGCTCATATCCGCCTTAACCGTAGCCCCAAGAGCGTGCGCCCTCAACGACGCAGCAGTGGCCACAACCCGAGACAACCGACCACCAGCGCCGCAATCGATGGCCACAGCACGTCGGGGCGCTGGTAGATGATCCCTCCGACGGCAAAGGTCAACCCGTAAACGACGGCGACCCCCAGGACCCACATGAGCAACACCTGGCCCAACGTGTGGTCCGGATCTCCCTCGGCGCCGACGCGGCTCCGGACGGGCCCCCAGAGCCCCGGAGGGCGAACCCTGCGGACGAAGGCGTCGAGTCGGTCCGGGTCGGTGGACGGCGCGAAACGAATGGCCAGGAGCGCCACGGAGATCGACGACCCGACGACGATGATCGCCTTGTGCCAGATCTCCACCCTGGTCTCGCCGACGAAGCAAGGACCGCTCGCGAACACGTAGGGATCCTGCCAGACAGCATTGCAGACCTCGAATCCGACCGTGATCAGCACCGAGGACGCCAGCGCCAGGATCTCGCACCACGCGTTCACCCGCCACCAGAACCAACGCATGATGAGCACCGGGCCAATGCCGGCGGAGAACGCCCAGACGAAGATCCACGCATCCGTAATCGATCGGAAAAACTGGAAGCACAGCACCGCGATCGACATCACCACGACCACGGACCCCTTGCCCATCCAGACCAGCTGACGCTCGCTCGCCTGAGGGCGAACGAAGCGTCGCAGGACATCGTTCACCAGATAGGAGGCGCCCCAGTTCAGCAGGGTGTCCACGGTGCTCAAGAACGCGGCGAGGAACGCGGCGACGAGCACCCCGAGGAGGAGCGGATAGTCATCGAGGAACCTGCGCATCATCCGTGGATAGGACTGCCGCCCGACGATGCTCCGGATCTCGGTTCCATCCGGCCCCACGACCTTGCCGTCCTGCGCGTGCACCACGAGGTCCTTCACCTCACGGTCCTCGAACAACGCCTCCCCGGCCGAATCGGTCCCAACGACCGCGCGCACGGTACCGGTAACGACGCCTCGTTCCTCTCCGTTGACGAGCACCCTCCCGTCTTCGTGCTGCAAGAGCGGAAAGACGACCAGGCTCAACGAACCGATCAGGACCCACGGCCACATACGAATCGCCGCATAGGCGACGGAGAACCAAAGAGTCCCGACGCTCGCGTGCCACTCGTTCTTGGCGGCGAGCATGCGCTGACACAGATATCCAGCGCCATCGGCGTTGTAGATGGCCCACCACATGATCCCCATGTAGGCGAGGACCTTGAACTGGTGGTCCGGCGCCTCGGGGAAGAACGCGAGCGAGTCCGAGGATACGGCCTGGGCGACGGCCTCAATCCCCCCCACACGGTCGGCGGCGATGAACGCGAAGATCACGGTCCCCGCGATCGCCACCCAGAACTGCAGGAAATCTGTCGCTACGACGCCCCAGAACCCGGCAAGAACGGCGTAGGTGAGCGCGATTCCGGCCAGCGCCCACGCCACCAGGTTCTCGTCCGCGGCGGGGATCTCTGTGACAGCGAGGATCACATCGACGATCGCGCGCATGATCAGCGACAGCGAGATCACGTTCGCGAGGATCGAGAAGTGGAACGCCTTGTAGATCCGCAGCCCGGCGGCGGCGCGGCCGCTGTACCGGAGTTCGAGCAGCTCGTTGTCCGTCATCACCCCGGAGCGCCGCCAGAGCCGAGCGAAGAGGAACACGGCCAGCACCTGGGCCATCACCATGTTCCACCCGAACCAACCATAGGAGACGCCCGTCCGGACATTCGACGCCACACCCAGCGGGGTGTCCGGCGCGAACGTCGTGATGACCATCGACGTCCCGATGATCCACCAAGGCAGCGTCCGCCCCGAGAGGAAGTACTCCTCGGTGCTCTTCGCGGCGCGCCGAGCGAACCACACACCGATCGCGAACGTGAGCGCGAGGAACACACCGACGACGGTCCATGACAGCGTAGTCACCGCGGCACTCTACACCCGCGTCGCTGCTATATTTGGTCAATCGCCATGCGCTTGCCCATGCTGTCCATCCAATTAATCGCCGCCTGCCTCACCTGTCCCGGGGCTGGGAGCAAGACCCCTTCGAAGATCTCGCACCACGCGCTCCCTCGAACGGAGAGGTGGCATCGGCGCGCGCGGCAGGAAGACGCGGCGGCGCTCAGCCAGACCCGGCAAGCACGAGGTGCCAAGCACGAGTATCATGGTCACCCCGGACGCCTGGGGTGGCCGGCGCTACAAGAGCGCCTCGCGCTGTCCCTACGGTTTCTCGCCGGTGACGGAAACAAATGAACATGAACGAACAAGGCGACCGGCAGTCCGCGGACTCCCCCAGCGGCGACGGCGACACCGAACCACTCCCAACGCAGGAAACACGGGAAGGCAAGGCAGCGCCGCGGTCCTACGCGCTGATGGACCCCAAGTCCAAGCGGATCTACCTCGAGTTCTACAAAGACACCTACAAGCCAGATGGGGCGGTCCTATCCCGCAAGCTGAAGGAACTGATCGCCATCGGCGCCAGCATGGCGCTGAACTGTCCAAACTGTCTCGACGGGCACATCAAGAAGGCCCTCAAGGACGGCGCGACCCGCGAGGAGATCAGCGAAGTCATCCAGGTCGCGCTCGGCGTCGCGGCCGCGGCGGTCGTCGACAGATCAGACATGGCTGGTTATCGCCTCGGACTGAACTACGAGGACCTGCCGTCCGCATTCGACGGCGAAGCCTGACTCACACCACGACAAGCGGCGGCCAGCCGAGTTCTGTTTTTTCCGAAACCCCGCTCTGCCAGAGGCGCCGGAATCACAGACAGTCCGGGCACCCACGCGCACGCCTGGCTAAAATTCTAAGAGCCCCCAATGCCCGTCAGACCAACCGGAGTTCGTCGATGCTACGCCTGATCCTCGTCCTCGCCTGCGCCCTCTCCCTCGTCCCGGCCGCCTCCGCCCAAGGGTGCGACGGCAACGGGTTCGCCACGCTCGACGTCGGCATCGGCGTGTTGGGCGGGACGCTGACACCATCACTGACGGCTGCCCCGGGCGCGCCGTTCACGTGGCTCGTCGACGTCGCACCGGGGGCCCTGAATTTCCCCGGCATCGGGACCGCCTGCATCGCATTCTCCCCCGCCCATTTCTCCCTCGCGGACGGGATCGCCACGGGTACTCCCACGATGCCCACATCGGGGAACTTCACGACGAGCATGGTGCTCCCGAGTGCCCCCTCTCTCCTCGGTGTCGCCTTCTATTCGCAGTTCGGCGCGCTCGACGGCTCCGCACCCGGTGGCGTCGCCCTGTCCAACCCCCGATCGGTCCTCATGACGCTACCGGACAACTTCGTCGGGAGCTTGGGTACCGTCGCGGGGTTCGGCACAGCGTTGCACCGATCCACCTCCTTTGGAAATGGGCGTTACGTCCTGGTCTCCGGCGGAGGTGCGGGGAGCTTGCTCTCCCCGACGCCGGGGATGGCGACGAGCATCTACGACAGCTACACCCACACGTTCCAAGCCGGACCCAACCTGTCCGTCCCCCGCGTCCTGCATACCTCCACCGGACTAAACGACGGCCGCATCCTCATCACGGGCGGACTCGACGGCGTCGCCACCTTCAACTGGGGGGATGCCGAGATCTACGATCCGTCCAACGGAACGATGACGGCGCTCACGTCGACCATGCAGGGTCCCCGGGGTGGACACACGGCGACGCTGCTGGACGATGGCCGTGTTCTCATCACCGGAGGAAACACGGTCTTCGCCGGGGCCGCCGGAGCGCCGTCGATCCAGATCTACAATACGGCCCACTCACAGGTCGACATCTTCGATCCGACGACCAACACGTTCACACCCGGGCCCAACATGCTCGAGAAACGGGCCGGACACGGCGCCGTGAAACTGCCGGACGGGCGCGTGCTCGTGGCCGGCGGCATAAGCGACGGCAGCCTCTTCCCCATCATCAACATCCCTGTCCCGGTGTACGCCCAGGGGGCGGAGATCTACGACCCGGCGACCAACTCGTGGGCGCCCACAGGAGTCCTGTCCTTCGACCGCTTCATCGGCAATATGGAGGTGCTCCCATCGGGCAACGTGCTGTACTGCGGAGGCGCCAACGGGGGGCTCCTGTCCTCTACCAACACGGCCGACTATTGGGACGCATCGAACAACACGTGGTCCTCCCCCGGGGCCATCAACCTGCCGAGCGACGTCGCCCTTGCCGCGTCCACCGTCCTGCCCGACGGCACCGTGGCTATTACGGGCGGCGGCTCCGGCGTAGCCGCGATGTTCACCGCGTCGAATCAGGTCATTCGTTTCTCCGAGAGTACGTTCACATGGACGGCCACGACGGGCCTCCCGGTCGGTCTGGTGAGCCACTCCCTGACCGTGCTGCCAGACGGGTGTTTCCTCGTCGTAGGGGGCGCGGATCCCGCAGGAGTCGCCCAGTCCAACGGCTACGTCTGGAACCCGTAGAGTTCAAATCGAAAAGGGCCTGCGGGTGTAGGATGGCTGTGCGGGCCGCTTGGCACTGCCGTCGATTGGAGCTCCGATGCGCCACCCCCTCACCCTCATAGTTATCGTCTCCGCCGCGGTCGTTCTGCGCGCCCAGGGGTGCGGCGGGCAAGGCAACGCCACCCTGCAGACACAGGCCGCCTTCCTCGGAGGCAGCATCGCGCCAGTGCTCGCGGCGGCGCCGGGTGCGCCGTTTATCTGGTACGCGGACTTCGCCCCCGGGCAGGTCACCCTGCCAGGCATCGGCACGTCCTGTCTCGCCATGTCACCGGCCCTGTGGCCGCTGGTGGATGGCCTCGGAGGTGGCGCGCCTCCCATGCCAGCATCCGGCACGTTTTCCGTTTCGCTCGGCATCCCTACGGCCGCGTCGCTCCTCGGGCTGACGATCTACACCCAGTTCGGCGCGCTCGATAGCTCCGCTCCCAACGGGGTCGCCATCTCGAACCCGGTCTCGGTGCAGCTCACCATCCCCGACTACGCGCTCCCCACGGCCAACAACATGAGCGGGTTCGGTACGTCCTTGCACCGAGCCGTACCCCTTCAGGATGGACGCTACACGCTCATCTGCGGAGGCGGCAGCGGCAACCTCACGGCGCCGACGCCATCCAATCTCGTGGAGATGTACGACCACTACACCCGCACGTTTTCCCCGGTCTCGATCATGGCCGGAGGCCCCAGGACCTTGCATACCGGGACCCGGCTCCAAGACGGCCGCGTACTCGTGACCGGAGGCATCGGCAGCACCACCGGCAACGTCGACACCGGAGAGGTCTACGACCCGGCGACGGATACGTGGACACCCGTCCTGAACGTAATGCAGAACGTACGTGCCGCTCATACCGCCACCTTGTTGAATGACGGGCGGGTCCTGATCACTGGCGGCAACGGCGTGTTCTCGACGGGCCCCAACGGTGGCTTCGGACCGATCTTCTCCAGTGCCTACGACACCGTGGATTTCTACGATCCCGTCACCAACACCTTCATTCCGGCGCCGAACATGCTCGAGAAGCGCATCGGCCACAGTGCCGTCTTGCTCCCCGGCGGCCAGGTCCTGCTCGCGGGGGGCGTTGCCGGCTCCTTCCAGCCACCCATCGTGGGTTTCCCTCCCCTCCCCGTCTACGCCACCGCCGGTGAGATCTACGATCCGAGCGTGAACGCATTCAGCCCTACAGGTCTGACGCCGGTCGGTCGCATCGTCGGTGTGATGAATGTCCTCCCCAGCGGCAGCGTCCTCTACGCAGGCGGCGCCAATGGGCCCCTGCTCTGCACCACCGCGGCGGCCGACTTCTGGGACGTGACCACCAACACCTGGTCGCCGCTCCCGACGAGCCTGCCGACGGATGTGGCGCTGGCGGCGAGCGCGACACTGGCTAATGGTTCGATCGTGATCACCGGTGGCGGACAGGGCTGTGTCGCCATGTTCAACTCGACCACTGATGTGACGGTCTTCAACCCGAATACGTTCCAGTTCTTCCCGAAGGCCCCGCTTCCAGCACCGAAGGGATCACACACGATCTCACCGCTGCCGGACGGGAGCTTCCTCCTGGTGGGGGGCCTCGACGCTTCCGGATTCGCCGTTTCGACAGGCTACATCTGGAATCAGTAGCCGAGGCGGCCCATTCGGCCGTGTCACGACACGCCGCGCCTCCAGCCCAAACGCCGCGCGGGACCGGTCAATCCAGGTGTGCGCGCGCCGAGTCACCCATGTCCATGCCGGACGGGAAGTACTCACCCCAGCGCTTCGTGACCTTCTCGGCTGTCTGATCGTCACAGAACAGCTCTTCTGGATACGACGGTTTCATCCGGGCATCGATAAGCACGGGCGGCTGGAAGGAAGCGTGGGTACACAACAGGTCAACGCCGCGGGCGTGGATATCTGACGCCGGATCGAACCGGGTGAAGGTCGTCCAGAGGAAGTTCATCGCGCTCCTGGTTGCCTGCTCCGCGTCGTCGACAAGGACGATAAGAGGCCACGCCGCGACGGCGGGGTCTCTCGTCAAACGCTCCGCGAACGTACCGCCGTCCAGAAACGACGGCCCCGAAACCACCAGGCAACCGGGACAGAAAACGCGCACCTCGTTGGCGCCGTCCGGTTGCGGCCCCGCGAACGAACGGGGCAGGTCGCGGATCGGATCGCCGAGCCCCAGCAGCACCCCCTTGCTCCCCTCGTTGATCCGCGGCCCCGCGTAATCGAGGGTGTCCATGGACAGATTGCCCATGACATACAGGTCCGTGCGGAAATCGGCCCGGGCGAGGACATGCTCGAGCACGGCCGCGAAGTCCCGCAGATCGACGCTCTTGTCGAGCACCAGCAGGAACTTGGTCAATGAGAGCTGCCCCTCGCCGAGGATACGGAACGCCGAGGCCATAGCCTCCCGCTTGTAGCGCTCCCGCACGACCGCGGCCGAGAGAGAGTGGTAGCCAGTCTCGCCGTAGGACCAGAGGTCCCGCACCCCGGGCATCACGACGGGAAACAGGGGCGACAGCATCTCCTGGAGGAAGTCGCCGATGAAGAAGTCCTCCTGGCGGGGCTTGCCGACGACGGTCACGGGCAGCACCGGCGCCTTGCGCCGCAGCAACGCCTTGGTGCGGAAATAGGGGAACGGATGTTTGAGGCTGTAGTAGCCGTAGTGATCACCGAATGGCCCCTCGTCCATTCGTTCCTTCGCTGGGACCTCTCCCACCAGCGTGAACTCCGCATCAGCCAGCACCGGGAGAGGCCCGGCCGGGTTATTCGCCATCCGCACCTTCCCACCCCGCACCAGCGATGCCAGCAGCAGCTCTGGGACGTTCTCGGGCATGGGAGCGATCGCGGAGAGGATGGCCGCCGGCGGTCCGCCAAGGAACACGTTCACGGGGAGGGGTTGAGCCGCGGCCTCTGCTTCGGCGTAGTGAAACCCGCCCCCCTTGCCGATCTGCCAGTGCATGCCGAGGCGCGTCTCATCGTGGCGCTGCATGCGATAGAGGCCCAGGTTGTGCTCCCCTGTCCGCGGATGCTCGGTATAGACGAGGCCCAGGGTCAAGAACGCCCCGCCGTCCTTGGACCAAGAGCGCGTCATCGGCACGGTGCTCAGGTCCGGCGAACCATCGTTCACTTCGAGCACCGGCCCCGAAGCGCCGCGCTTGAGCCCGGTCCGAGCAATGGACCAGAGGAGGCCACGCTTCTTCCACAGGCGCCCCGGAGTTGGAGGCAAGAGCTCTTGAGGCACCCGGGCGAGCTCGCTCACGAGCTCGCGGGGACGTTCCCCGAAGGCCAACAGCACCCGCTCCCGCGTCCCGAAGAGGTTGCTGACCACCGGAAACGTCGACCCCTTCACATGCCGGAACAACAACGCGGGGCCGCCCGCGGCGATCACCCGACGGTGGATCTCCGCCAGCTCAAGGTCCGAGTCGACCTCGACAGGGATCTCCACAAGATCACCACAGACGCGGAGCGCGTCGATAAAAGAGCCGAGGTCTGGGAACGAGTTGGCAGCGGCCATGCGCCGGCACCATACCTACTGAGGCAGTAAGGACGCCAGCACGGAGGCGCCGACGGTGAATCGGACCGACTGCTGCCACACCCCGGACCTGGTCTCCACCGGCCCCAGGTCGAGGGTCTTGCCCGGTTTGCTTGATCGCCGGATCATCCCATCCCCTCCCGCGCTCTTCCTCTTACGCGTGACCTGAGGACGGATCGTGACCTCCCACTTGCCCGGCGGCACCGCCTTGAAGATCGCCCGGCGGGTCTCCCTATCCAGGTTCACGGATCGGGGATTCGCTCGCAAGCCATTCATGCTCATCTCGAAACCCGTGCCTGTGACGCCGTGAACCTCGACGACCTCGTGCGCCGCTGGCCTGATCCTCAGCGAGGGCGCCACCGGTTCCTTAGCGGGGCGGAGGCGCACCTGCCACGCCGAGATCTTCGGATCGTCCGGGATGCCTCCACCGGCGATGTCCAGCTGAACCGTCAACTCGGTTCCCGGATCGAGGGTCACATCGAGAGGGAACGCCGCGTCCTTCTGGTTGTACGCCAAGAAACCCTTCGCGGTCACCGTCACGTCACGCCGCGCACCACGGGGGAGCACGAACGGCGCCGCCCCATGAGACTCGGTTCTGTATTGGAGACGGGGGCCCTGCTTCGCGCTGCCCTTGGGCACGCGCAATGAGACGTCCGCCCCCTTCACCGGCGTCCCGTCAGGCCGTCGAACCGTCACCGACGTCTCGACGAGGTCGCCACCCACGACAACGCCGTCCAGTCGCGGATCTCGATTGGCCTTTCCTCCCTCGACGACGACACCCTTGACCACCAAGACCTCGTAACCCGCCAGCTTCACCCGCGCGGTGTAGCGACCGGGGGCGAGCCCCTCAAAGCGGAACACTCCAGCGCCACTGCAGGACTTGCTGAGGTCCATCTCCGGATACACCCACCGCAAATTCGGGTTGATCGCCCCCTCTTCGGCGTCCAGGCGAATGAGGGCCTTGTTCCCGGTCAGCGTCGACGTGAGCACACCTTCGAACCCACCCACGACGGCCAACGACAACGTGACATCTGTGTCTCCCAGCACAAACGGCACCAACGCAGACCGGCCTGAGTCACCGAGTCGTGCGAAGACGCGCCATCCCTCTAATTGGCCAAACGAGTGGATCGAATAAGACCCGTCGGCGGCCGTACGAACCTTCAACTGCGTGAGGTGGAAGGTCTCCTCAGACCACGGATTCTGCGGCCCACCGATGGGCGCGAGCCGCACAAGCGCACCCCCGACCCCGACCCCGTCGGCGTCCACCACGTGCCCCGCTACGACGAGCGGGACGGGCGGAATGACCAGCGGGTCAAGGCGGCGGACCTCTCCGGCTTCGAGGGCCGGGAGCTGGATCTCGAGGAGCGGCTTCTTCTTCTCGTTGCCGCTGCTCCAGAACCCGAACACCTGTCCACCCACCCGCTCGCGATCCACCTTGAGCTTCAGCGCCTTTGCGGGGTCCGCGATCAGGCGAACGATCCCCTCGGCATCGGGTGTGCGCACCACTCCCCCTGAGCCGCCTTGCAACTCGATTATGCCCCCCCCCTCAATCATCGAGAGGTGCATCATCGATCCCGAGTCAGAGCGACTGCCGGGTTTCGGGTAGCTCACCGTCAGCCGGAACTCCCCCTCAGTCACCGGTCGTCCGCCCTCGTACGCAAGCGGAAGCTCGAGAACAGGTGCGGTGGCGCCCCGTCTCATCACGACCTCTGCCACTCCATCATCTAGCGGTAGTTCGACCGTCTCTTCCGCGTCGCAGCGTCCATCCTCCTCGAGGATGAACTTGATCTTGCTGCCTGGCTTGAAACCCGCGAGCACGGTCTCCGAACCCTCGAACGCCCGCTTCTTGTCGGAAGCCCGCCGTTCACGGCCCCCGACGAGCAAAACCATCGAGAGCCCTGAGTTCGACCGCGGCTTTGCTGTCTCCCATCGCACGGTCTTGCGTCCGACAGCAGGCTCACCCGACGCGTCGACCACCGAGAGCCTCACGAGGACACCTCGCTTGACCTCTACGATGACATCCGTGACGTCGCCGTCGACCCACGGCACCTTCTCGCTGTCGACCGACCCGGTGGGTAGATTGACCTTGGCGCAAAACTCCTTGGCCGTATACGCCGCCCCGTGCATCGGTGTGATCTCGAACGTAGCCACGCCATCCGGATTGGTGGTCCAGTGATATCCGGGCCCTCGCCGCGACGCATTGAACGACGTCACCGGCGCACCAGCCAGCGGTTGGCCGACCTGATCGACGACGCGCACGGCGACCTTGCGGATGGGTCTCATGATGATGATCGCGCGCTCACCGGGGGCAACGCGGTCGACCGTCAACTCCTCGTAACCGACCAGCCCCTGACCCCGACCGAGGACTTGCAGTCCCGTCGGTGGGAGCTGACGCAAGACGACCTCGCCTTCCACGTCGGTCATCAGCGTCTGCCAGGGAGGCTCCGATCCCGACGCCCGCGCACCGACCCAAGACGACATCGAATTGGAAATCACGGTGAGGGCCACCTCCACGCCGGCCTGGGCCGCTCCCGCCTCATTCTCGAAACGGAGCGTCAGGGCATCGACGGCGGGCGCCGGGCGGTCATCGCCGTGAAACCTGCGCGTGTGGATGCCCGTAGCCGGGTCTGGATCCGGACCGGCGCTCGGCGCGCGCTCGCCATCGCCTGATCGCTCGCCGGCATCAGCAGCAGGAGAGAGCCCACGATCAAGTCCCGTCGCATCGTCAGGGCCGGACAAAAACCACCAACCCGCGACCGTGACCAGGACGACCAGTCCCAGCCAACCTGTCGTGCGTAACGTCATGGGAGCCCCTCCGAGCGACCGGCCATCAGGATACCCATAGAGACGGACGGATCGGGTACTGGGCTCCAAGAAGTCGGGAATTCGAGACGGGGGAGCGGCGCGATGGTGTCCACTGTAATCTTGTCCCGGTGCGACCCCAGATCATCGACCTCGGGAACTTCACGATCAACGGCTACGGGCTGATGATCGGGCTGGCCATCCCCATCTGCTACTGGCTGGTGAGCCGCGAAGCGCGCCGCAGCGGCCTCAATACCCTCGAAGAGAACCTCGTCTTCTTGTTCTTCTGGCTGGCGGGGGCGTGCTACCTCGGCGCCAAGCTGACCTTCATCGTCGCGTACCCGGAGGACTTCTCCGCGCTGCTCGACGCCGGAGGATGGCCCCGGGCGCTCGGGGAGGGATTCGTGTTCTACGGGTGCGTCTTGTTAGGCGTCCCCGTGGCCTGGTACGCCATGCGCAGGTACGACATCCCGTTCGGACGCGGCGTCGACACGGTCTCCTACGTGCTCCCCCTAGGTCACGCGTTCGGACGCGTGGGGTGCTTCCTCGCCGGCTGCTGTTACGGATGTCGTACGGATGTGGACTGGGCCGTCACATTCCCAGCAGAGACCATGGGATTGGCTGGCGTACCGGTGCATCCCGTGCAGCTGTACGAAGCCACAGCCAACCTCCTGATCTTCGGATTGCTCTGGTGGGGCGTACGTCCGCGCTACCGGTTCCCGGGCCAGGTGCTGATCACCTACCTGCTGCTATACGCGGTGCTGCGCCTGGCCACCGAGGCCTTCCGCGGGGACGGCAACCCCGTATACGTAGGCGGCGCCACACCGCACCAACTCGGGACTGCACCCACGGGGATGACACAGGCCCAGGTGATCTCCGTCATCGCCATCGTCGTCGGCGCGCCGCTCTTGTGGAGCCGCCTACGCGCGACCGCGCACAGGATCGGCTGAGCATGGGACGCGGACGTGGTCGTGGTGGCACCCGAGCCCGGCAGCACGAGGAGGCCGCCGCCCGCGAGGCGCTCGAGCGGAACTGGGCGGAGCGACTCGAAGCCACGCCCGACCTGAGCGCACTGGTCGTCGCCAAGAACGCCCAGCGCGAGCCGTATCATCGCTGGCTCAACTATCGCCAAGGCTTCTCCCCCGAACTGGTACGCCGCTTCCTGCAGGCCGCGGACCGCGTCGATGGCCCCGTCCTCGACCCGTTCAGCGGATCAGGAACGGTCGCGACGGAGTGCGCGCGACGCGGTGTCAACGGGATCGGCGTCGACGTCGTCGGCTCCCTCGCGTTCATGGCTGCGGCGCGAGGCAACGTCAGCGACACACACCGCCGCGACGCCGCCCAGCTCCTCGCCGCGGCAGCCACGGTCGACGGAGAGGGGCACGCGCGGCGCGGCGGAGATGCGCCGGACGCGGACGCTATCCTCAAAATGATGCGAGAAGACCTCGCCATGGAACCACCGAGCGGGCTCGCGCGCCTCGTCTGCGGCGACGCGCGTCGGCTCCCCATCGCCGATGCATCGGTGGGGGGTACGCTCACATCGCCTCCCTATCTCTCGCGATACGACTACGCGCGGGTCAACGACCCCGCGGAGAAGCTGTGGTCGGGGCGAGGCCGCCGCAAAGGCCGAGCACGGCAACTGTCCGCATCGGCCGCCACCGCTTCGGGCAATGCCCCCTCAGTCCACCCCGCCATGGAGGAAGCCGCCCGCCGACTCGAAGACGGGGGACGACCTCGGGAAGCCGCCGCCGTCCGCGGATACGGGAACGACATGCAGAACGTCATGGCCGAGCTCGCGCGGGTCATGCGCCCCGGAGCTCCCCTCTGGTTCGTCGTAGCGGGCGCGGACCTCAAGCGGATCTATGTGCCGGCGGACCTGGTCTGCGCCGAGCTCGCCGCAGCAGCGGGATTTGATATCGAGGCGATCCGCGTCGCGCGACGGCTCAAGGAACCGGGCCGGCGCCTCGGGGACCTCCACAACATAGCCGCCCGTGAGATCGTGATCGTCGCCCGACTGGGTTAGCCCCTGAGCAGGCCCATGGGCGCAAGGGCCGCCGTCATTCCCACGCGACCCGGATCCCGGCGTACGCCGGGAGCACCGCGCCACGTCCGCCGCGCTCGTCCGAAGCCCCGTAGGCGTACGGGCCGACGACCCGCAGCGCGCCGTCGGCCCCGACGACCCACTCCCCCGCGTTTCCACCGACATCGTGAATCCGCACGACCGAGGCACCGAC
>Ga0310342_100000733_pt1 | contig 19116 bp, 14 predicted proteins | sample S15DNA20500_MG_FD_206155 | JGI IMG/M metagenome (GOLD analysis project Ga0310342, IMG submission 206155) | Marine microbial communities from station ALOHA, North Pacific Subtropical Gyre - S1503-DNA-20-500_MG | ecosystem: Environmental > Aquatic > Marine > Oceanic | place: Pacific Ocean: North...
AAGATGCAGGAACTCGCCCTGTGGCTCGCGGACGCGGTTTCGGCCGTCGAGGGCTGCGGCGAGGCGGAAGCGGATTTCCTGCTCCAGGAGGGCATCACCTCGCTGGGAGACCTGGCGGCCACCGACGTGGAGATGCTCGAGCAGTTGCCGGGGGTGGAAGCGGAAGGGGCGGCGGCCATCAAGCAGCGCGCCGCCGAGCTCGAGGAGCGCAAGGCGGAGGCGGAGATCGCCGCGAAGCTCGAGGCAGAGCGTGAAGAAGAGGCTGCACGGCTGGCAGAGGCCGAGCCCGTGGCTGAAGCGGATGCTGGGGAGGCGCCTGCGGCGACCCCGACCGATGGAGAAGAAACTGGAGCGGACGACTCCGCGTAAATAATCGCGTATCGAGAACGGCGGAATGGCAAAAGTCAGAGCGTATAAACTGGCGGAAGAGCTGGGGATCGATCGAAACGAGATCGTCGATAAGGCGGCCTCGGCGGGGGTAGAACTCCGCAATGCCATGGCGTCGCTGGACGAAGACGTCGCTGCGGAACTGCGCCGAAAACTCGGCGGTGGCGGAGAGGCGAAGGTGGTCACCGAGCAGCGCGTGCAGCGCGGCTCGGGCGCCGCCGTGATTCGGCGCCGCAAGCGTCGAGAGCCCGATCCGGTACCCGAGCCCGAGGTGGCCCCGCCCGTAGAACTCGCCGTTACCCCCGAACCGGTCGTCGCGGATGCCGTGGTCGAGGGGGCTCCGCCCGAGGAGCCCGAAGCCCCCGCTCCGAAGAGCCTGGAGGAGTCGGCCCCGGAGCCGATTGCCGCCGAGGCGGCACCGGGTTCCGCCGAGGCCGAGAAGAGGACCGCGAGGAAGCAGACTTCCGAGACGCCGGGGCCCTCCCGCACGGCAGGGCCCGCGGGAGCTGATCGGAAGGGCGCCGGTCCGCGCAAACTCGTTCGAGAGGTCGTGAACCTGCGAGAGCAGGAGAACCTGGCCCGGCAGGCGACGGGCCGCGCCCACCAACGTCGGCAGGTCACCATCGATCCCCGTACCGCGACGTCGCCTCGCCGTAAGCGGCGAGATGCGCTGAGTCGGCCGGCTGCCGTGCAAGCGGCAACCGAGGTCCGTCGGGTGGTGCGGGTGGATGGAACGATCTCTGTCGCCGATCTCGCGCGGTCCTTGGGTGCGAAGGCCCCGGAGGTGCAGCGTCGACTCATGGCCTTGGGAACCATGGTGGCGATCAACCAGAGCGTGGACATGGATACGGCCCGCAGCGTGGCGGGCGAATTCGACTACGAGGTGCAGGACGTTGGCTTCGACGAAGGCCAGTACATCTCCACGGGCGATGCCGGGGAAGAGGGCGGAGTGCGCGTGCCGCGGCCGCCGGTCATTACCGTGATGGGCCACGTAGACCATGGGAAGACCTCGCTGCTCGACGCGATCCGCAACACCAAGGTGGTGGACGGCGAGTCGGGCGGCATCACCCAGCACATTGGCGCCTACCGCACCACGCTCGGAGACAGACAACTCACGTTCATCGACACGCCCGGCCATGCGGCCTTCACCGAGATGCGCGCTCGCGGCGCGAAGGTGACGGATATCGTGATCCTGGTGGTGGCGGCCACCGATGGAATCATGCCGCAGACGGTGGAAGCCATTGAGCACTCCAGGGCGGCCGGCGTCCCCATCGTGGTGGCGGTCAACAAATGCGACCTGCCCAACGCGGATCCGAAGATGACCCGGCAGCGGCTGATGGAACACGGCCTGGTGCCCGAGGAGTTCGGGGGGGAGACCATCTGCGTCGACGTTTCCGCTATCCGGGGCACCAATCTCGACAAACTGCTCGAGATGGTCCATCTCCAGGCGGAACTGCTCGAACTCGCCGAGGTGGAAGACCGGCGAGCCGAAGGCTTCGTGCTGGAGGCAAAACTCGACCGGGGACGTGGCTCTCTGGCCACCGTCCTGGTGCAGCGCGGCACGCTCCGGGTCGGGGATATCCTGGTCTCTGGAACAGCCTCGGGACGCGTTCGCTCGCTGGAGGATGAGAACGATCGTCGTCTCCGGGAGGCGGGCCCCGCGGTGCCGGTGCAGATCACCGGGTTGTCGGGCGTGCCCTCTGCGGGCGATGCCTTCGCGGTGGTGGAGACCGAGCGAGCCGCCAAGGAGATCGTCGAACATCGCGAAGATCGGCAGCGCCACGCGTCCGGTCAGGGCGCGGGACGCCCCAAGCTGTCGCTCGAGGAGATCTTCGCCCAGGGCGCGGGCGGCGGGGTCAAGGAACTTCCGGTCGTCATCAAGGCCGACACCCAGGGGTCTGTGGAGGCTTTGCGAGAGACACTCATCAAGCTCTCGACGGATGCTGTCAAACTCGACGTGCTGCTGGCGGGCGTCGGAGCCGTCAGTGACTCCGACGTGATGCTGGCCCGCGCGAGCGGGGCCATCGTGGTGGCCTTCCATGTACGCCCCGAGTCGGCGGCCCGCAGGTCCGCGGAGAGCCAGGGAGTGGAGATCCGCACCTACCAGGTGATCTACGACGTCGTGGACGACGTGAAGCTCGCCATGGAGGGATTGTTGCCGCCCACCCTTCGCGAGCAGGTGCTGGGACAGGCCGAGGTTCGGGAAACCTTCCTGGTCCCGCGCATCGGCACGATTGCGGGATCCTTCGTGACGGAGGGGAACGTCAAGCGCAATGCAGAGTGTCGGCTGGTGCGCGACGGAGTCCAGGTCTACACCGGCCGGGTCGGCTCGCTCAAGCGCTTCAAGGATGACGTTCGGGAAGTCGCAACGGGCTTCGAGTGCGGGATCGGAATCGATGGCTACAACGACGTGAAGATAGGGGACGTCATCGAGTTCTTCTCGATCGAGGAGGAGCGCGCCACGCTCTGATGGTGGTCGCCGCGTCGGTCGTCGAACTCCATATCCATGGCTGCCGCTCACTCAAGGAGAAGCGCGGGGTGGTGCGCTCCATCAGCCGCCGGTTGCGGAATCGTTTCAACGTGGCCGTGGCGGAAGTGGATGCCCAGGACAAGTGGCAGATCGCAGTGTTGGGGCTCGCCGCCGTAGGCTCGGACGCAGTCAACGTGCGACGGGTGCTCGATCGAGCATCGGAGTTTGTGGAAGCCATGCACCTCGCGGAGTTGCGCCACGTGGACGTCGAGGTGATCGAATTGCCGCTCCATGAGGTCGACGCATGGCCGGCCGGTGGGGACGCGGAGTTCTGAAATGAGTCGGCGCACCGAAAAGATCGCGTCTCAGCTGCGGGGTGAGTTGGCGCGGTTGCTGCTCGAGGAGGTGAGCGACCCTCGGGTGCGAATGGTGACCCTTACGCGCGTGGACGTGGCGCCGGATCTCAGCAACGCACGGGTCGACTACAGCGTGCTGGAGAGCACGCAGACGGGGGATGTGTCGGAGATCGACGCAGGGCTGCAGAGCGCGGCACCCTTCCTGCGGCGCCGCGCCGCCCGGGCGCTGCAACTCCGGCGCATGCCCGAGCTGCGATTTCGCTACGATCCTTCCCTCGCGTTGGGGAGTCAGACGCTGGCCGCCATCCGGAATCTCGGTGTGGCGGAAGAGACTGGGACGGATTTCGAGGGCGAGCTGGACGCGATGGAGCGGGGTGAGGGGGATGGCGAGGAGACGTAAAGCGCGGAGAGAGGCTCCGGGGCCCGCGGGTTTTCTGGTGGTCGACAAGCCTCCCGGCTGGACGTCCCACGACGTGGTGGACGCCGCTCGGGGCTGGCTGGGCACCCGGCGTGTGGGCCACTTGGGAACCCTCGACCCGGCGGCCACGGGTGTGCTTCCGCTGGCGGTGCGCGGTGCCACAAAGCTCATCAACTTCGTTCAGGAGAGCGACAAGATCTACGCGGGCTCGTTTCGCCTCGGCGTGGAAACCGACACGCTGGACGCCGAGGGGCGCGTTCTCCGCACCCACGAGGGACCTGTTCCGGACGAGGACCGCATCCGCCAGGTGCTGGCGAGTTTTGAAGGTGAGATCCAGCAGGTGCCGCCGATGTACAGCGCGGTCAAGGTGGGCGGGGTGCCGCTCCACAGGCTGGCCCGCAAGGGCCTGGAAGTCGAGCGCGAGCCGAAGTGGGTGACGGTCGCGCGCTTTGACATGTGCAAATACGCGCCGCCCCTGCTCGAGATCGAGGTGGAATGTACGGGGGGGACGTACGTGCGAGTGCTGGCTTCGGATGTGGGGGACAGGCTGGGCTGCGGAGCTCACCTCGCGGACCTGCGTCGCACGCGCAGTGGACCGTTTGGAATCGAGCAAGCCCTGACCCCGGAGCAGCTCGCGCGCGACGCCGAACGAGGCGAGATCGACCGTCGCCTCTTGTCTCCGCTGGTTGTACTGGGGCTTCCTGCGCTCCACCTGACGGCCCACGAGGTCGCGCAGGCTGAGCGGGGCCTCGAACTCGATGCCCAAGGCCCGCAAGTCCCTCCGGGGACTAAGATGGTGGCCCACGATGGGGGAGGTCGCATCGTGGGCATCGTGGAATTGCGACCGGGACGTCGTCTCAAGCCGCTGCGAATTCTGCCCCGGGACGCCTGAAACTGTTTCGGTCGGGGGACCGCGCTCTGGGATGGTTTGCGGGGGGAGCACGCCTCTGTCAAACTCTGTCCCGGCGGGGATGCGGGGCGTTGCGAGCAGGGTCATGGCCCGCTGGGCTCTGCCCAGTGTTTTGCCGAAACGATCCATAGCGCAAGAACAACGGAAACTTGGATGAAAGATTGGTGTGAGATGATCGGTGTGCGTGGTGTGAGAGAGACAGGGTCGATGGGACATTCCCGGGGGCTGCATTGATCTCGAACGCACTCAAAAAGCAGACCGCCGACGCCTTCGGAAGGCACGCGGCGGACACCGGTTCATCGGACGTGCAGATCGCGCTCCTCACGGAGCGAATCAACGGTCTTGCCGAGCATTTCAAGTTGCACGGTAAGGACCATCACTCCCGCCGAGGGCTGCTCATACTCGTGAGCAGGCGTCGGCGGCTCCTCAAGTACATGAGGCGAACAGAACCCGAACGATACCAGGCGTTGATCCAGCGCCTGGGGCTGCGCCGTTAGGCGCAGCAGTGTGGGCCCGCTCATGGGGAGTGGGGTCACAGCGATGTGGAGCCCAAGAGAAAAGGGCTTCTCGAACACAGCTGGATGGCGGGGAATTGCACCGTCGTGGGATGCGGGAGTCCGTAATACGCGAAGCCGATCGACGCTTCGCGCATCACTGATTCCGCATTCCACTGCGACTCTCTCCGGTGTCCCCAAACGTGGCGCAGCCACGAGACCGTGCGCTTCGCGCAGTTCCGTCCCCGATAAGGGGCCGGTCAGCGCGCGGGGCGCGCAGGTACAGGAGAGAGAAATATGGCTTCTTATTGGTTCGAGCCGGAGATCGTGGAGTTCGCCTTTGGCGGCAAGCCCCTGTCCATTGAAACCGGGCGCTTTGCGAAGCAGGCGGCGGGCGCCGCACTGGTCACCTATGGCGAGACGGTGGTGCTGGTTACCGCTGCCCGCGCCAAGCCCCGCCCGGGCATCGACTTCTTCCCATTGGTGGTGGACTTCGTGGAGAAGACCTCGGCAGCGGGCAAGATTCCCGGCGGCTTCTTCAAGCGGGAGGGCCGCCTCTCGGATCGCGAGGTACTGGTCTCGCGCTTCATCGACCGGTCGATTCGTCCGCTCTTCGAAGAGGGTTACAACGACGAGACCCAGATCATCGCAACCGTGCTGTCCGCGGACGGGGAGAACATCCCGGACATCCCGGCCTTCGTGGGGGCCTCGGCGGCCCTGAGCATCTCGGAGATCCCCTTTCTCGGGCCCATCGGCGCGGTGCGGGTGGGTCGGGTGGACGATCTCTTCGTCATCAATCCCAGCCCCGCGCAGCAGGAAGAGGCCAACCTCGACCTGGTGGTCGCCGGGAGTCGCGGTGCCCTGGTGATGGTGGAGGGAGGCGCGAATGATGCGCTCGAGGAGGACATCCTCGAGGCGCTGAAGCTTGCCCACACCGAAATCGTTCACACCATCGACGCCCAGCAGGAACTGCAAGACCGGGTGGGCGTACCGAAGCTCCAGATGCCCGCGCCGCGCGACCGCTCCGAGGTGGAGGCGAAGGTGCGCGAGAAAGCCGAGGCGCGACTCGCCGAGGCGGTGCAGATCCGAGTCAAACACGAGCGCTACGCGGCGTTGAAGGAAATCGACGCCTCCGTGGTACAGGAGTTCGAGGGCGCCTACCGCAGTGAGCCCGCGCAGCTGGACACACTGGCTGCGGTGGAGGATCGACAGCGGGGCCTTCGGGACCTCAGCGGCGACGTCAAGCACGTACTCCACGATCTGCGTTCGGAACTGATGCGAAAGCGCATCGTGGACGTGGGAGAGCGAATCGACGGGCGCGGGTCGGCGGACATCCGGCCGATTGCCTGCGAGGTCCGTTCGGTGCCGCGTCCGCACGGCGTCGCGGTCTTCACACGGGGCGAGACCCAGGCCATGGTCTTCACCACGCTGGGGGGACAGTCCGACGCGCAGACCATCGACGCGCTTACCAGTCGCACCAGCAAGCCCTTCTACCTCCACTACAACTTCCCGCCCTTCTCGGTGGGTGAGGCGCGCATGCAGCGCGGGCCGGGGCGGCGCGAGGTCGGTCACGGGACTCTCGCGGAGCGCTCCCTGCAGACGGTGCTGCCGGACCTCGAGGACTTCCCCTACACGATCCGGCTGGTGTCGGAAATCCTGGAGTCCAACGGCTCCTCCTCGATGGCGACGATCTGCGGCGCCACGCTGTCCCTGATGGACGCCGGCGTGCCCCTGCGGGCGCCGGTGGCGGGCATCGCCATGGGCCTGGTCGCGGAGGGCGACAAGGTCGCGATCCTCTCCGACATCCTGGGAGACGAGGACCACCTGGGCGACATGGACTTCAAGGTCGCAGGAACCCGGGAGGGCATCACGGCGCTGCAGATGGACATCAAGATCCGCAGCGTCGATTGGGCGGTGATGGAGCGGGCGCTTGCCCAGGCCCGGGAGGGTCGGCTCCATATCCTCGACTGCATGGAGAAGGAGACCTCGGGAGACTTCGAGGACTTCAAGCCCCGTGCGGAACTTTCGCGCTACGCGCCTCGCGTGGAGGTGATCCACATCAAGCCCGATCGCATCCGCGACGTCATCGGGCCCGGCGGCAAGGTGATTCGCGCCATCCAGGAAACCACCAATACCAAGGTGGACATCGGCGATACGGGGATGGTCACCATCTTCTCGCCGGACACTGAGGCGCTCAACCGCGCTGTCACCATGGTCCAGGATCTCACCCAGGAGGCGGAACTGGAGCGGATCTACCTCGGCAAGGTCAAGCGCATCACTGACTTTGGCGCCTTCGTGGAGATCTTCCCGGGCACCGACGGTTTGATCCACATCAGTCATCTCGCCGAGGGCCGCGTGGAGAAGGTCACCGACGTGGTCCAGGAGGGTGACGAGGTGCTCGCCAAGTGCATCGAGATCGACCCCACCGGACGGATCCGCCTGTCGCGCAAGGAGGCGCTGGTGGATTCCCTGGCGGAGGCGGACGCCTGATCGCGCATGGAGCCTGCTGGGGTAAGCGTCTCGGTGCTGATCCGCCGGCTGCCCGGCGCCGCTGATCTTCCCCTGCCCCGGCGCGCCACGCCGGGGGCCTCGGGCTTCGACCTGCACGCGGCGGTGGATGGCGAGATCGTGCTGGCCCCGGGCCAGCGCGAACTCGTACCCACCGGCCTCGCGATCGCGCTGCCGCAGGGATGCGAGGGGCAGATCCGCGCGCGCAGCGGGCTGGCACTGCGCCATGGCATTCTGCTCCCCAACGCGCCCGGGACTGTCGATTCCGATTACCGGGGCGAGTTGCGGGTGATCCTGATGAATGCGGGCAGCGAATCCTTCGCGATCCGCCGGGGAGATCGCATCGCGCAGCTGGTGATCGCGCGAGTGGCGAGCGCGGAGTTCCAGGAGGTCGCGGAATTGCCTGCCAGCGAGCGCGGCAGCGGGGGCTTCGGGCACACCGGCGTGGCCTCGAGGCCGGTGGAGTCATGAGCGATCTAGGCAACCTGGACGCGCCGCCCCTTCACCCGCGCCCGGCCACTCCCCTGCCGCCCGAGAAGCCGCAGCGGGGCGACCTGATCGCGCGCCTCGCGACCGCCGCGGTGTTGATTCCGCCGGTGCTCTACGCGATTGCCCAGGGAGGGCTCTGGGTCCTCGGCCTGGTGATCGTGGTCACCCTGCTCGCCCAGCGAGAATTCTACGGACTCATCGAGGGCAAGGGCGCCCAGCCCATCGTGGGCTTCGGGCTGGTGGCAGGGGCGGCGCTCCCGGTGGTCGCCTATCTGGGCAACGAGTATCACGCCACCGTGTTGATGACCATGACGCTGCTCGCGGTGATGCTCGCGCAGCTGCGCCGGCGGCGCATCGCGGATGCCCTGGCGAGCATTTCGGGCACCTTCTTCGGCGTCTTCTACGTGGGCTGGCTGCTCTCCCATGCTGTCGTGTTGCGGGATTTTCACGTGCAGGTCGTGGAGCGCTACGGAGAGGCGGCAGCGGAACGGCTTCACTTTGCGCCGGACAGCGGTGCTTTTTTGCTCGTCTTTACGCTGGCGGCGGTGGTGCTCTGCGATGCCGGCGCCTACTTCGCGGGGCGTGCGTATGGGAACCGAAAGCTGGCGCCCGCCATCAGCCCGAGCAAGACGCTGGAAGGCGCGGCAGGGGGGCTGGTGGTCGGGACGTTGGGGGCGCTCGCGACCAAGCTGCTCTTCGACTTTGCCCGGCCGGAACTCTCCGAGGGGCTCTCGTGGGCGGCGGCCGGGGCCTTCGGGCTGATTGTGTCGGGGCTCGGGATGGCGGGTGATCTGGTGGAATCGCTCCTCAAGCGAGACGCCCAGGTCAAGGACGCGGGCTCCCTGTTGCCCGGGATGGGCGGTATTCTGGACCGCATCGATGCCCCCCTGTTGGGCATCCCGGGCATGTATTATCTGATGCTCTTCTATGTCTACTTGCGGGTGAACGTGTGATCGATCGCTATTCGCGTGCCGAGATGGCGGAGATCTGGTCCGATGATGGCCGCTACCAACGCTGGCTCGAGGTAGAACTCGCGGTTTGCGAGGTGCAAGCCGAACGCGGGCTCGTGCCCCGGGAGGCGCTTGACACCATTCGTGCCAAGGCCGCCGTGGAGCCGGAGCGGGTGGCCGAGATCGAAGCCGAGGTCCGCCACGACGTGATCGCGTTCCTCACCGCGCTGGCGGAGAACGTGGGCCCGGATTCGCGCTGGATCCACTACGGGATGACCTCCAGCGACGTGCTGGATACCGCGATGGGGCTACAGATCCGCGATGCGGGCAGGTTGCTCCGAGAGGGCATCGAGCGCGTGTCCGTGGCGCTGCGCGCACGCGCATTGGAGTTCCGGGACACGCCGTGCATCGGTCGGACCCACGGTATCCACGCCGAGCCCACTAGCTTCGGCCTCAAGCTCCTGGTCTTCTACGAGGAGATGCGTCGGCAACTGCGGCGCTTCGACGCCGCGCTCGCCGAGGCGGCGGTAGGCAAGATCTCTGGAGCGGTGGGGACCTTTGCGCACCTGCCGCCGGATCTCGAGGAGGCGGTCTGCGCACGCCTGGGGATCGGCTACGAACCCGTGGCAACACAGATCGTGCAGCGTGACCGGCACGCCGCCTTCATGGGAGCACTGGGGCTGCTGGCCTCGAGCCTCGACAAGTTCGCGGTGGAGTTCCGCCACCTCGCGCGCACCGAGGTGCGAGAGGTGCAGGAGGAGTTTGGCGCCGGCCAGAAGGGCTCCTCGGCGATGCCCCACAAACGCAATCCCTGGCGCCTCGAGAACGTATCGGGCATCGCGCGCCTGATTCGCGGCTACGCGGCGACGGCGCTCGAAAACCAGGCCCTCTGGCACGAGCGGGACATCAGCAACTCCTCGGTGGAGCGTGTGATCTTCCCCGACGCCTGCATGGCGCTCGATTTCAGCCTGCAGCGCTTCGCGGGCTTGGTGGATTCGCTGGTGGTCTTCCCCGAGCGGATGCGCGAGAACCTGGAATCGACGCGTGGGCTGGCCTTCAGTGGGAGCCTGCTGTTGGCGCTGGCCGCGAAGGGACTCACGCGCGAGGAGGCGTACGCGCTGGTGCAGGGGCACGCTATGGCAACCTGGGACGAGGGCGGCTCGCTGCGCGAGCGGGTGTCGGCCTCTCCGGAGATCACAGCCCTGCTCTCTCCCGAGGAGATCGAAGGGGTCTTCAGTCTCGACCATGCCCTGCGCCACGTCGAGGCTATTTTTCAGCGAACGCTGGCGGCCGAAAGCGAGCCGTCCTGAAGGGAGCATCGAAGTCGTGAAGGCACTGGTTCATGTGACCCTCAAGGCAGACGTCCTGGATCCGCAGGGCAAGGCGATCGCACACGCTTGCGCGGCGCTGGGCCACGGAGACGTGGAAGGCGTGCGCCAGGGGAAGCTCTTCGAGATCGAGATCTCGGCCTCCGATGAAGCGACTGCGCGCGGCGTGGCCGGGGAGGTGAGCGAAAAACTGCTCGCGAATCCCGTGATCGAGGATTACACGATCGTTCGCATCGAGCCCTGAGCGGTGGGGGCCGGTCCGGAGACCCCCGAGGGCTAGATCGAAAGATTCCGGCGGATGCGGGGAAGCGCGTCGCCACTCTCGGGTTCGAAGGCACGCCCGGAGATCTGCTCGTAGGCCTCGATGTAGCGTCGGGCCGCCTCGCAGCGGATTTCGGCGGGAATCTCGGGAATTTCCCCCTCGCCCCGGTACCCCTGATCGCCCAGCCAGCGGCGCACGTATTCCTTGTCGAGCGCCTCGGGGTCGTTGCCCTCGGACATCGCGCGCTCGTAGCGCTCCGCGTACCAGTAGCGCGACGAGTCCGGCGTGTGGATTTCGTCGATCACCACCAAGCGGTCCTCGGCATCGAGGCCGAGTTCGTACTTGGTGTCCACCAGGATGAGCCCGCGGCTCTCCGCCCAGCGTTGTCCTTCGGCGAACAATCGGCCGCAGAGTTCGGAGGCGGCGTCGTAAACGTGCTCAGTGAGCGTGCCCCGGGCGAGAATCTCCCCGCGCGATGTGAGTTCGTCGTGCTGTCCTGCCGGGGCCTTGGTGGTGGGGGTGAGGAGTGGCTGAGGGAGCCTTTCGTGCTTGGCGAGCCCCTCGGGTAGCTGGTGCCCGCAGTAGTTGCGCTGGCCGCTCTCGTAGGCGGTCCAGATCGAGGTTTTCGTCGATCCCGTCAGGTAGCCGCGATATACGAACTCGACGGGCAACGGCCGGCACTCTTCCACCACCGATACGCAGGGGTCGGGGACCTCCAGGAGGTGGTTGCGCGCCAGTTCCCGGGTTTGCTCGAACCAGAAGGCCGCGAGTTGGTTGAGGACCTGGCCCTTGAAGGGCAGGGTGCCCACCACTACGTCAAAGCAGCTGACGCGGTCCGTGACGACGATATAACGCCGTTTGTCCCGAATGTAGCTGTCGCGCACCTTGCCGATCTCGAGTGTGCCGAGCTCGCTGAAATCCGTTTGATCCAGCGTGCGATCGCATTGCTCGTGAAGTAGGCGAGGATCAACTCCCATGGTAGAACTCCCTCAAGTGCCGGGTTCCACGCCCCTGCCGCGACGCAGCATCCCTTTTTCCCCTTTCAGAACCCCAGGGCCATGCTACACAGGTCGCATCTGGAGGTCCACGCGGTAGCGATGTCCAAACGACGTCTGCCGATTTTTTTGCCGCTCGCCGCCTGCGTGTTGGCGGGCTTGCTGCTGGGCGCGTTCCTCTTCAAACACCTCTCCTACCCGCTCTTGTGGGACCAGGAGGCGGTCACCGCGGCCTATGGCGCACGCATTCTCGAGCACGGCTACCCCAAGGTACACGGCCCGAAGAATGCCGTGTACGCAAGCGAGTTGCCCCCGGAACTCGGGATCGACCCCTCCCTGGATGCCTTCCTGGGAGCGCCCTGGGGGCCCTACTACATCGCGGCGCTCGCGGACGCTTTTGCGCGCGGTGCCGAAGATCCCTGGGCGCGTACGTGGCGGGTGCGCGTACCCTTTGCGCTGCTCGGCGCCGCAGGCCTCGGCGTGTTGTTGGCTTTCGTCTTGCCACTGGTGGCCGGTGACCGTTCGCGCCGTTGTTGGGCCGCCGCCGCCTTCCTCGGCCTCTCCGGCGTTTCGATCTCGCTGCTCCTTCATCTGCGCGAGGTGGGATCCCTGGCGCCGACGCTCTTCCTGCTTTCAGTGGCCCTGCTGCTGCTGGTGCGCCGATACGTTCATCGGGATCTATCCGATGCCTCCTACGGGCTCGGCTTTGGGCTGACCCTCTTCCTGCTTTTTGGTTGCGACTACGCGGTCTCCGCGGGAGTCGCCGCGACCGCGCTGCTGCTCGCGCTGTGGCGCGGGCTGCGGGGCTCGGGGGACGGGACGCGTCTGCGTTGCTTCGCGGGAGATTTCGCCCCCCTGCTGCTGGTGGGGGTCGTGGTGGCTCCACTGGCGGGTTTCTTCGGCCTGCCCGCAGTGGTGGCCGCGAGCCTGGAAAGCGATGGCGCCGAACTGCCTGGCTACGGCGCGCGCTTGCTCGACATCACCCTGCACCTGCTGCGCTACGAGTGGCTGGTGCCGGTGCTCGCTGCGCGGCTGGCGCTTTCGCTGCTGCGTGCCCTGTCGGAGGGCGTTCCCGCGGACGGCCGTCTGACGAAGCGCCTGGCGGCTGGTGACCTGCTCTCGCTCTTCGTGCTCGTGCAGTGGTTGGGGATCGCTTGCTTCCCCGCCTTCTTCGAAAGGAACGCGGTCCCCCTCGGCCCCGTGCTGAGCGCGCTGTTGCTACTTGACTCGGCCTCGCTCCTCGAGATCCAACGCGCCCGGCGCGGCGCGATGCGGGGCCTGGGGATCGCGGGCCTGGTGGGGGTGGCGCTCGCAATCGTGGTGGGCCTGGGCCTGCGCGTTCCGGAGATCAGCGGGCGTTTCCACGAGGTTCGGCACCGCTACCGGGGGCCGCTGGACCACGTGTTCGCCTACGTGATCGAGAAATACGAAGATCCGCAGGGGCTGGTGGTGGCGACGCTCGTGGAGGGATCGGTCTTTGTCTACTACTTCGACCCCCACGTGCTCGTGGACTCCCACCGACTCACGGTGGATCGGGATTTCCTCCTTCAGCCCCAGATCATCGTGCCCCGGCCCGGGGGCAGCAGCCAGACGCTGGGCCTGCTGGCAGTTCGGGCCTCCTACGACCAGGAGGATCTCCCGGTGGAAAACTTGCCCCGCAACAACGTTCCCAGCCTGTCTTCCCGCGACGCCGGGGGCATCGTGCACCGATTCGAGAGCGCGGACCTCTCCGAGGGCGAGGGCGGGGGGGGGCTACCGCTGCTCGAACTCCCGCGCTGAGAGGCTGCGTGCAAGCCGGGTGTTCCCGGTGCCTTGTAGCGGCTCCGGGCGGCGGGTAGAATCTCGGTGCTTGGGCTTCACATCCGCTCCAAGAAGCCGCCCTCCCCCCAGGACGCGGTGGAGCGAAGGGGTGTTCCTTGCTCTCGGTGATCCAGTTCCCGGGTTCGAATGACGACCGCGATACGCGTTTCGCGCTGAAGAGCGTGTTGTCGTGCGCTGCGGAACTGGTTTGGCACAAGCAGGGCGAGTTGCCGCCCGGCACGTCCGGCGTGGTGATCCCCGGTGGCTTTTCGTACGGCGACTACCTGCGCTGCGGGGCGATGGCCCGCTATTCCCCGGTGATGGCTGCGGTGCGGCGCTTCGCGGATGCGGGCGGGCCGGTACTCGGCATCTGCAACGGCTTCCAGGTGCTCTGCGAGTCGGGCCTGTTGCCGGGCGCCCTGATTCGCAACCACCACCTCCACTTCGTCTGTCAACGTGTCCACGTGCGAGTGGAGCAGGCGCTTGCGCCCTTCACTTCGCGCTCCCACGCGGGAGCGGTCCTGCAGCTGCCCATCAAGCACGGTGAGGGCGCGTACTTCGCCTCGCCCGAGTTGCTGGGCAGGTTGGAGGCCGAGGGGCGCGTCCTGCTGCGCTATTGCGAGGCCGACGGCAGCGTGACGCCCTCCTCGAACCCCAACGGATCTCTCGGCAATGTCGCAGGCCTTCTGAGCGAAGCGGGCAACGTGATGGGCCTGATGCCGCACCCCGAGCACGCGGTGGAAGCGGACTTCGGGGGCCGGGATGGGCGGGCGATCCTGGGTTCCTTGGTGGATGCCGTGACCGGAGGCCAGTCTTGACGCTCGTCGAGCCCACGGTGGACCTGGCGCTGGGGCGCGAACACGGCCTCACGGACGAAGAGTACGCGGACATCCTGCGCATTCTGGGCCGCACGCCGAGCTTCTCGGAGCTCGGCATCTTTTCCGTCATGTGGGCCGAGCACTGCTCCTACAAGTCGAGCAAGAAGTATCTGAAGACCCTCCCCACCTCGGGGGACCGGGTGCTGCACGGACCCGGCGAGAATTCGGGAGTGGTCTCCATCGGTGACGGACTCGCCGCGGTATTCAAGATCGAGAGCCACAACCACCCCTCCTTCATCGAACCCGTACAGGGGGCGGCAACGGGAGTCGGCGGGATCCTGCGGGACGTCTTCACCATGGGCGCGCGGCCCATCGCCTCGTTGAACTCGTTGCGCTTCGGCCCGCTCGACGATCCCCTCCACCAGCATCTGCTGCGGGGTGTCGTGGAAGGCATCGGCGGCTACGGGAACTCGGTGGGGGTGGCCACGGTGGGAGGCGAGGTCTCCTTCCACGACTGCTACCGGGGCAACATTCTGGTCAACGCCTTCAGCGTCGGCGTGGTGGAAGAGGAGCGTATCTTCCTCGCGCGTGCGGGAGGCGTGGGAAACCCCGTGATGTACGTGGGGAGCAAGACCGGGCGCGATGGCATCCACGGCGCCAGCCTGCTGGCTTCCGCGGAGTTCGACGACGAGAGTGACGCCAAGCGTCCCACCGTCCAGGTGGGGGACCCCTTCACCGAGAAGTGCCTGATCGAGGCCTGCTTGGAGGTGATGCGCACCGATGCGGTGGTGGGCATCCAGGACATGGGGGCGGCGGGCCTGACGTGTTCGTCCTTCGAGATGGCGAGCAATGCGGGGACCGGCATCGAACTGGATCTCGATCGCGTGCCCCAGCGGGAGAGCGGCATGACTCCCTACGAGTTGCTGCTCTCGGAGAGCCAGGAGCGCATGCTGCTGGTGGCGCGGGAGGGTCGGGAGGACCAGGTGCGCGAGATCTTCGCGCGCTGGGACCTGGACGCCGTGGTGGTGGGCCGCGTCAATGACGACGGCCGCATGCGGATTCGCTGGCAAGGGCAGGGAGTGGTGGACATCCCCGTGGATCCGGTGGCCCGCAGCAGCCCCGAACTCGACCGGCCGCTGCGCGAGCCCGCGGATCGCCTGGAGCGTCACAAGCTCGACGTCGCTTCGCTACCGCCGGAACTCGAGCCCGAGAAAGCGCTGCTCGAGTTGCTGGGTTCGCCGAGCCTCGGCTCCCGGTCCTGGGTGTACGAGCAGTACGACCAACTCGTGCAGGCGAACACGCTGGTGGGCCCCGGGGGTGATGCCGCCCTGGTACGGGTCAAGCGGGAGGACGGGAGTGCAACGCTCAAGGCGCTGGCACTCTCGGTCGACTGCAATCCGCGTTGGTGTTGGCTTGACCCCTATACGGGAGCCCAGGCGGCCGTCGCCGAGAGCGCTCGCAATGTTGCCTGCACGGGGGCGAGGCCCCTGGCCCTCAGCAACTGCCTGAACTTTGGCAATCCCGAGAAGCCCGAGATCATGTGGGAGTTCGCGGAGGCAACCCGGGGCATGAGCGACGCCGCGCGCGCACTCGGTACGCCCGTGGTATCGGGCAATGTCTCCTTCTATAACGAGACCTCGGGCCGCGCCGTTTATCCCACGCCGACCATCGCGATGGTGGGACTGCTGGAGGATCACCGCCGATACGCGGTGGCGCACTTCCAGCGGGAGGGGGCGCCCATCGTCCTGCTCGGAAACTCGCGCGAGGAGTTGGGGGGCAGTGAGTGGCTCGCGCAGCGCCGCGGCCTCGAGGCCGGCCATCCTCCCTCGGTCGACCTGGAGTACGAGGCGCGCCTCGCCGACCTGCTGGTGACGGCTGTGGCGGAAGGTTGTGTCTCCACCGCCCACGACGTGGCGGATGGCGGGCTGGCCGTGGCGCTCTCCGAGTGTTGCATGAGCGGAGAAGCGCAGATCGGGGCGAAGGTGGAACTCGCGGATTCGATCCGGCTGGAGGCGCTACTCTTCGGGGAGTCTACGGGACGGGTTCTGGTTTCGGGCGATGACCTGGACCCCCTGCTCGTACTCGCTGAGGCGCACGGCATCCCGGCGCGCCGGATCGGCGAGACGGGTGGGCGGCGCCTGGTGGTGGGATCCGGCACAGGGCCCGCGTGGATCGATGTGGAAGTGGCTGAGTTGGCAAAGCAGTGGAAGCGTGCGATTCCCGCGGTACTCGAGGAAGACGGATGAGCGGCAAGTTCAGTGACGAGGCTCTGCAGCGCCTGGCGCGCGAGCATCGGCAGGATCATTTTCACGACGAGTGCGGGGTCTTTGCGGTCCACGGCCATCCCGAGGCCGCCAAGATCACCTATCTGGGCCTGTATGCCTTGCAGCACCGCGGCCAGGAGAGTTGCGGGATCGTCTCCACCGCCGGCGGCGGTAGGGAGCACCACGTTCACCGGGCCATGGGCCTGGTTTCCGACGTGTTCGGCGAGAAGACCCTCGACAAGCTTCCGGGGCGGAACGCGATCGGACACGTGCGCTACTCCACGGCGGGGGGCAGTCAGCTCAGCAACGCTCAGCCCTTCTGTGCGACGACGGACGCGGGCCCCGTGGCCATCGCGCACAACGGAAACCTCGTCAACGCCTTCCGCATTCGCAAGGAACTCGAAAGCCGAGGGGCCATCTTCAGCACCACGGCGGACAGCGAGGTCATCGCGCAGCTGTTGGCGCGCTCCCGGGAGCGCAGCCAGGAGGAGCGCCTGATCGATGCGCTTTCCCGGGTGAAGGGCGCCTTCAGCATGGTGATGATGGCTGGCGACGTGCTGGTGGCCGTACGGGATCCGCACGGCTTCCGGCCCCTGTCGCTGGGAAGGCTCGACGGCGCCTGGGTGGTGGCAAGCGAGACCTGTGCGCTGGATTTGATCGGCGCGACCCACGAGCGTGACCTGGAACCCGGCGAGGTCGCGGTGATCCGCCGGGGCCGGCTGCGGAGCCTGCGTCCCTTCCGCAAGGAGTCCGAGCATTTCTGCATCTTCGAGTACATCTACTTCGCGCGCCCCGACTCCAACCTGAACGGCAACAATGTCTACTCCTTCCGAAAGGAGCTGGGTCGAATCCTGGCCCGGGAGCATCCGGTGGCAGCCGACGTGGTGGTTCCGGTGCTCGATTCGGGCAACACCGCCGCGCTCGGCTATGCGGAGGAGGCGGAGATCCCCTACGAACAGGCGCTGATCCGAAACCACTACGTGCGTCGCACCTTCATCGAGCCCGCCCAGTCGATTCGGCACTTCGGCGTCAAGGTGAAGCACAACGCGGTGAATGAGCTGGTGGAGGGCAAGCGGGTGGTCCTGGTCGACGATTCGATCGTGCGCGGCACCACGCTCACCAAGATCGTCAACATGCTGCGTTCGGCGGGCGCCCGCGCCGTGCACGTGCGTGTCTCCTCGCCGCCCACCGCTGGCCCCTGCCACTACGGGATCGACACCCCTACGCGCGAGGAGCTCATCGCCCATCAGCACAACGTGGACGAGATCCGGGAGCTGATCGGTGCGGATACGCTTGGCTACCTCTCCCTGAATGGTTTGCGTCACTGCGGGGAAACCCTGAAGCACGGCTCTTGTGACGCTTGTTTCTCCGACGATTACCCGGTGCCGGTTGGCGACGAGGAGCCGCGTCCCCAGCTCTCCCTGTTCCGAAACGTCGAGGCAGAGGATGACTGAATCCCCCGCAGGCTCCCTCACACTCGAGGAACTCGAGCGGGAGGTCGCAAGCGGCAGCATCCAGAGCGTGGTGACCGCGTTGCCGGATCTCTTCGGGCGCCTGCTGGGCAAGCGCATCCAGGGGGGCTTCTTTCTCGACGAGGTGGCCCGGGGGGGCATGCACGTCTGCGATTACCTGTTGGCCAGCGACATGGAGATGGACCCCACCCCCGGATATGCGTTCACCAGTTGGGCGACGGGCTACGGGGATCTCCACGGGATGCCCGACCTGGGTACGTTGCGCCGCGCCGCTTGGCTTCCGGACACGGCGCTGGTGCTCTGCGATGCGCTGGACGAGAACAGCGGCGAGCTGCTCGAGGTCGCGCCGCGCAGCATCCTGAAGCGCCAGCTCGAACGCCTGGCCGCCCGCGGCCTGTACGCCCAGATGGGCAGTGAGCTCGAGTTCTTCCTGCTCGAAGACAGTTACGCGAGCGCCCACGCCAAGGGCTACCGGAACCTCGCGCCCGGACAGCGCTACGTCGAGGACTACCACCTGCTCTCGGGGGCCTTCGCGGAGCCGGTGATCGGCGACATTCGGCGCGGAGTCGACGCTTCGGGCATCCCCGTGGAGTTCAGCAAGGGGGAGTGGGGCCCGGGTCAGCACGAGATCAACCTTCGCTACGCGCCGGCGCTCGAGATGGCGGACCGGCACGTGCTCTACAAGCAGGCCGCCAAGGAGATCGCAGCTGCCCACGACAAGTCGCTCACCTTCATGGCGAAGTTCGACGAAGAGTTGGCGGGCAGCAGCCTTCACGTCCACACGAGTCTCTGGGACGGGGAGGGCCGCCCGAGCTTCCCGGGTGAGATCGAGCTGGCGGGCACACCGGCGCGCTCCTCGGAGACCTTCCGCGCCTTCCTGGCGGGCTGGGTCGCGCACGTAGGTGATTTTTCGCTGCTGCTGGCCCCCAACCCCAACAGCTACAAGCGCTACCGGCCAGGGACCTTCGCGCCCACCGCCCTGGGCTGGAGCTTCGACAACCGCACCGCGGGTTTCCGCGTGGTGGGGGAGGGCGCGTCGTTGCGGGTGGAATGCCGGATTCCCGGAGCAGACGCGAACCCCTACCTCGTGTATGCGGCGCTGCTGGCCGCGGGCCTCGAGGGCATCGAGCGTGGTCTGGATCCGGGTGCGGCTTTCGAGGGCGATCTCTATGCAGCGGAGGGCCTTCCCCAGGTG